>UMHG01036798.1_pt1 | contig 116572 bp, 117 predicted proteins | sample 1965471 | NCBI WGS metagenome assembly UMHG01 (sample SAMEA4836092, study PRJEB28245) | human gut metagenome | biome: gut microbiome; material: fecal sample | place: Denmark | collected 2008
AATACTTGGCTGGAGACGGCCCGGGAAGATAGGTAGCGCCAACACAAAGCCCACGACTTTGGTCGTGGGCTTTGTCTTATTTGCCATCTTCGAGCGTGGAAAACCACTCGCTCAGTAAGTAAATCCACTGGTCTGGTCTCCTCCGTGTTCGCTCGCCACTACTTGCGGAATCTCGGTTGATATCTTTTCCTGCCCCTACAGCGAGTGGTTTTCTATATACAGCAAGACAGCCGCTTGATGCAGGAATCATTTTAGCTGCGCGTTGTGCTGCATGGGCTTCGATTTCTCGAGGCGGATATGAGTTGGAGACTGATGGCAGACCTCAGGGCTTGCAGCTTCCACTGATGCGCGGTGAAATACGAGAGTTGTTACCTCATTTCCCTCAACTCAACCTTGCCCTTTTCAGTCTTATCCGCTATACTAAAATAGTAGTATTGCATTCCTTTTGATAAACAAGGTTTCGAAACACAGGCAGGCATTATTCCTGCCTATTATATACTTTTTAATTCAGAGGTTCTGATTTTTTCTTAATCCGGAGGTACCGCACATGGAGGTTTCCTGCTTATCGACTGCCTATCGCGTTCGCCGCCTGGAAGAGGCCGATGTGCCGCAGATACTGCGGCTGTGCAGCGGTAATCCACAGTTTTATCAATACCATCCACCGCTTGCAACAGCGGACAGCGTACGTGCGGATATACGGGCGCTACCACCTGGAAAGATGCCGGAGGACAAGTTTTACGTAGGCTATTTCGCTGGCGATGACCTATCGACCGGCGCACCGTCGGAGGAGCGGCTGACAGCGGTATTGGATCTGATCCTGGACTATCCGGAGGAAAAGACCGCTTATATCGGCTTTTTCATGGTGGATGCGGCGATGCAGGGCACCGGACTGGGCTCGAGGCTGGCAGGCGAGGCTGCAGCGTATCTGCGGGCACAGGGCTATACAAAGCTGCGCCTGGGCGTGGATCGGGGGAATCCACAAAGCCTGTCCTTTTGGCGCAAAAACGGCTTTACACAGATATCGGAGGGAGTCTACATCGTCATGGAGCGGGCACTGGTCCTGCGCTGAAAGGGCGGTGCGCATGAGCGATTAAAAGAAAATGCTCTGACGATTGCTTTCGTCAGAGCATTTCTTGTTTTTCTGAAAATAAGTTGCGTCAAAAGGCGATTTTGATAGCATCGAAATCCGTAGAAACCTTGGATTTCAAGGGCTTTCAGACTTATGCAATCATTCCCACTCGCCAAGCGGAAACGCACTCTAAACTTTTTTGTATAGACCGTTTGATTCCATTTGGCTTTATTTGATACCAATTATCCCAATCCTATGGGGTATCCGACTTTCTGCTATCAAAAAGCTATCAGGGGATGCTATCAATAGCTTATACTTTTGATAGTATGGTTCTACGGCGTCGCCGTGATGTTCCGAAAGGTCTGTGTCAAAACGCAAATTTTTCTTCACGCGCGAAAGCTATGAAATCAATACATTCAATATTATAGGCAGCACAAACATCAGGGATTTTGGGCGAATTCATATTATGCGTTGGGACCTCTTCTGTCACCACTTTGCAGTTTTGTTGTTTTGCAAGAGCAATAACAAACGGATCAGCGGAATTTTTCTTTTTTCCTCCTTCTATGAGTCCGCGGTGCGTGGAAAGAATGGCTCTGACATCCTGCTGCACTGGAATATCCGATGGAAGGAAGCACTTTTGCCATGCCTTCGCCCATTTTTCCAGATCATCGCCGCCAATCATGATCTCATCATAAACTTCTTGGCTGGAAATAATCGTACCATCATCCATCAGTTCGCCGATTTTGACCCAAAGAGATGGAAATACATCAAGTGGTTGCCGCCGTTGAAGATTGATAAAAATGTTGCTATCAAACACATATTTAGCCATCAGTAGCACCACCTTTCAACGGCTTCGAAATGTTTAACTCGCAGCCCCAAAAGGTAATTGCTTGCCTCTCGCGGAGTGAGTTTCTCTGCGTGATATGCAGACATAACAGCTTTCGTGTACAGCTTTCCTACTTGAGTTCCTTTATCAAGTGCTGGAGGGAGAAATCCATCTGTTTTCTTTTTTTGTTTATAAGCGCGGTATTCATCAGTATATCTATTCAAAATATCAAAATAATCGGACTTCCCAATAAAATCAATGTCCCACAATCTGTGCAAAATGACTTCTCTGCTAACAGCAAAATCTCTGGCTAATGCACTAACATAGGCATCATCAATCCCATATTGCTGCATCAGGAAGAAGTTTTTGTTTCTTTTCAACTGAACAGTTGGAACCAGGGCTAATCCGGCAATCTTGTTACAGAACAATTCTGTTTTTTCTGCTTGACCGGGATCTTGGCTCATATTATTGCAAATACCAGATGTTCGCGTCATAATATGAACCAGCTCATGTAGCAGAGTGAACAATCTTGCGCTTGGTTCATCTTTTCGGTTAAGTGCAATAATTGGGAAAGTGTCGTAGGCTACGGACAGCCCTCGCATTTCTTCGGGCTGAACCTTTGCTGCTTGAAAAATCAGAAAATCCTGCTCTTCCAGTTTGGAAATGCAATACGAGAGCGCTGCTTCCGGTTTTCTGAATTTGATCTGTACAGCATCTGTCAAAGATAAAAAGTTTCTGATCTGCTCAGAAAATCTTTCTTCGCTGGTATCAGGCGAGATGCTCAAAGTACATACAGTCGGTAATATTTCTGCTTCCCCATAAAGGTCAATCATAATATCTCTGCGATCTTCAATGTCTCTGAGAAACCATCTCAACTCACGAGACATTTCCGGAAATCCCCAGTTTCCAAATGTTCTATAATCGGTTTTTTCGAGCCGCTTTGCCCTTTTGGGTACGTCAGGCAAATAGAAAAAAGCAAATGGTACGCGATACTGTTTTGCGAGCTTTTTTGCCTGTGTCAGGGATGGGTGTTCATTTCCGTTTTCCCATGCGCTAACCTTGGCTGCATCGACATTTAATTTCTGCGCAATTTCATCTATAGTGATCCTATCCAGATCTCGCGCCCATTGTAATACTTCTGGGGTTACAATTGCCGGTATGCCTCTTGCCATTGCGTTCAGCTCCTTTCCTCGGAATATATGATATTCTACATCCATATCCGCAACTATTTATGTGCAGATCCGGGTTTCAAAGCTCCAGCAGCATCTCTTTCGCGCGAAGAAAACCTGTACACTGCTGAATGATCCGTTTTTCTACGTCGCTGCTTTTCACCATTCGTTTAATAGTACATTCCCATACGATCAAACACTTAATGCCATGCTCCAGCAATTCTGCTTTCACTGCACTATCCCGTCTGACATTATCATCAAACTTTTTCTGCCAGAATTCCACGCGACTCTTTGGTGTATATGCGTATTTGCAGCCTGGGTGACGATGCCAGAAGCAACCATTGACAAAAATCGCAGTATTATATTTGCGCAGAAAAATATCAGGATGCCCCGGAACAGACTTGTCTGCAATCCGATAACGATAGCCCTGTGCAAAAAGCAGTTTCCGCAGATACACTTCAGGCTTTGTGTTTTTTGATCGTATCGCAGACATATTCTGACTGCGTTTTTCCGGAGAAACAATATCCGCCATCAGAGTCCTTCGACCTCACGCACATAAGAAACGAACTTTGAAAGCGTCCATATTCTGTCCTGACGATCTGCGGGATAGGATGTAATGTATTGTCTGGGAACAACAAGAATAACATTCTCGCTCTGCATTTCGTCCATCTGTGCAGGGGAGATCCCCTGCTGGAGCGTACAGAGATATTTGGGTCTGTCACGCAAACGGTCGGCTTCATTGATAACCTGACGCCAACGATCCTTGCAGGTCGTTTTTGCAGCCAGAGAGATCAGCCTTTCTGTAGGGAAAGTCATATCATGATACGATGCCTGCGAAGGGAAGATAAAGTCCGGTTTCTTGTTGCCCTCTGTAACAGCCTGTGCGGTGTATATGATTTCATTGCCGTCAAAGATTGCAGAAAGGTGATGCTCCAGACTCTTTCCTGCACGGCTCTTTCTGCGGTTCAGAACCATATTTGCCATCGTGATAAATTCGTCTACGGACGTAAATCCGCGTGCGATGGCATCCCCATATCGTGCGTGTTCAATCGCACGAAAAAGTGCATACTCCGTATTTGTCCAGTCGATGATCTTACGGTCAGGATTTGTGCGGATAAATTCAAGATGGTCATATACACGGTTCTGAATGTCACGAGCTGCTGCGGACATTTCTTCTGAGAGAGGAAAATCTACTGTCAGCCCTGCAATAAACTCCTGAATGGCAATCCGTTCCTGCGTTTCTTCCTGTACCCGCCCAGCATCAATCAACTGATTTGTCTCTGTTGGACTGATGCCGAATGCGTCAAGGAACTGGTCGATATCTTCTTCGGAATTCAGTACAAATGCCTGATAATCCTCAGCATCACATTTTGTAAATACAAAAAGCGCCCCTGTATACTCCGGTCGCAGGAAAGGAAAACCGCGCCCGAAGTTTGTAATCCGATACTCGTTTCGTGTACCCTTTCCGTAGTAAATAAAGCGGGTATCTGTTTCAATACCGTCCTGCCATTTGACCTTTACCCATTTTTCCTTGTTCGTCCCCTTGATACCCGGTTCATCAAAAAGGATGGGGATTGACGGCTTTGAAATATAGATTCCCGCCTGATGCCCTCCGGTCAAGCCGGTATCATTTGCCGCAAGAAACTTGCAATAAGCTCTCTGACCGCTCAGAACAGCCTGTATTGCCTGAATTGCGTATCCTTCTGGCATTTATATCACCTTCCTTTGCGGAATATTGGAAAAAGCAATTTCGATTTGCGGGTCAGTATCGAGTTGTTCCAGCTTTGCAACAATCAGCTTTGCGACATCGGACATAAGCGGAACAACAACGGAATTTCCAAACTGTCGATATGCCTGCGTATCCGAAACCGGGATTTTGAAGCTGTCGGGGAATCCCTGCAATCTTGCACACTCACGCGGCGTCAAACGACGTGGATTCTTTCCGCGCTGTTCGATCAGAATTTCAGAACCGTCTTTATAATAACGGGCGCTGATCGTTCTGGTCACTCCGTCCAGGGGGGCGATTCCGTAGCCAAAACCATTGCCTGCTTCACGGTGTTTTGCAGCATAGTTTTGAAGGTAAATCCAGAGTTTATCTGAAAGCGTATACTTCTCACTAACCTCTTTTTCAAGAATATCACGCACGACCGGCTGCTTCTTCAAAGGGTGCAGATCAAAAGAAAAACTGACATTCTCTCCATACCGTTCTTTATCAAAGCCGACAATGACAATACGCTCTCTGTGCTGCGGCACATAGCCTTTTCCGTCAATGATTTGGAAGAATACTTTGTAGTTCAGCTCCCGCAGAGATTCCTGGATAATCTGAAAAGTTCTGCCTTTGTCATGGCTGCAAAGATTTTTGACATTCTCCAGCATAAACGCTTTCGGACGCTTTGCTTTCAGGATACGGCATACATCAAAGAAAAGCGTTCCCTGGGTCTTGTCCTCAAAACCGGTAGCACGCCCCAAACTGTTTTTCTTCGAAACCCCGGCGATTGAGAACGGCTGACAGGGGAATCCCGCTACAAGAATATCATGATCCGGGATGCTTTCAGCCTGAACCTTTGTAATATCACCGTCCGGTTGCACACCAAAGTTTGCGTAATAGGTCTGCTGGCTGTACTTATTCCATTCGTTAGAATAAACACAGCACCCACCGGCTGATTCGAATGCAAGTCGCATACCGCCAATACCTGCAAATAAATCAATAAAGGTGTACCCATTACAATCCTGAGAAGGTTCTTCCTTTGCCTTGACGAGCATTTGCCTAATTGCTACAGACAGGCAGTCCTGCATGGACTGCCCACTTACTACAGAATAGTCGCTGAGTTCCTTATAAATATCATCATCTACGCGGATGTGAACCTGCTTTGCCATTTTGCTTTCCTCCATCTGGGACAAGAACAATACCTGATTTTTCCCCATTATAACACACCTCTCGTTTGAATTCAATATGATGGGGAAAGGTTATGTACCTGATTTTTCCCCATATGGTTAATGCTTATTTTGCATTACTCAACCGATTTGTATTTCCTTTGGCAAGCTCGCTTGCTGCGTGACGGCGCTCATCCGAGTACGGCGCGGTCAGACGGACAGCGAAGCGTCTGCGGTCAATCTCGAAGGTCAGGCCGCCCTGTTCATCATCGTCGGTCTGCCTGCACAAATCGGGATGCTCTGCTGCATACTGCGTCAGCCGCTTTTTGAGCGCGGTATTATGCGTCTGGATTTCGACGGTTTTACTGGCTTCATCGAAATAGATGCAGGTCGTTTTCTGCCGCTTGGTCAGTCCGGTTTTCATATTGCCTCCATTCCTGCCTGTTCTGCAAAAACAGGCGCGTTTTCAAGATTTTTTCTCAGCTCTATACCCGCAAAAACAGGCTGATTTTTGAATGGGGAGCGCCCAGATGATACGCTGCTCGATCTGGGCGCTCCCATTCGGTAAAATCCGTTTTTCTCAGCTCAACACGGCATCAGCGGGCATCGTCACGCATTGCTGTTTTTTCTCTGCGCGGACGGAAGAAATGCCAGAGGTTATTGTGCTGGATCACGTCCTCATAGCGTTGAATTTTTCCGCGAAGCTCTGCGTTTTCACGTTCCAGATCCGATGTTCGGATCTTGCCGCGAACGGATTTGTACTCGGAAAGCTCCTGCTTCAAACCGGCAATCTCTGCCTTGAGCCTTGCAATCAGCCTGTTTGCCGCGTCCAGAGCTTTTTGCACCTTGGATTCCTTTTTCTCGGCTGTAATGTACTTCTTTGCAAGCGTGGACAGGCGTTCAAAATTCTCACGCTCCACGGCAACCTTGCTTGAGAAGGGAACGGACTTCGCCTCAATCTTTTCGATAGCTGCCACATTGACCTGCTGATTCTGAATTTTCTCAATCTGTCTGCCGAGCGTCGCCGCCTGCTGTTCCTGCTGGCGGTTCTGCTCCGTGAGTTCTGCCAGCCGCGCCTGCTCCTGCTGTACCTTGAACTGTGTCACAGTCAAGTGTTCCTCCGAGCTGCCACGTTCACCGCGCTCCACATCGTCGTACCCGGCGTCACGCATATACCGGAAGAAATCATCCTGCAAAACGCTGTATGACTTCTTGAGAATGGGTTTGCCCTTGGAACTTAAAATCGGCTCACCGTTCTCGTCCAGCGCAGGCTTGGAAGCCCACTTCTTGCTCATGCTGACCTGCTGAATCGTCTCCTTGACCGTCCCCACCAGAGATTTATCCTTGCTGCGTTTCGACCACAGGATTTGTTTCTTCACGACGGGGATATAGATCACATGAAGATGATAGTGGTACACGTCCTGTCCTAGCGCGTCGGACATGGCGCGGTTGCGCTCGTCGGCGTGCATGACCGCCGAAAGGACGTATTGCTCACCGCCGACAATTTTGATTGCAGCTTTGTAGGCATCGGCGTAAAATTGTTTTGCAAATTCATAGCCGCCGTGGTTGAAGAAGTAGGCAGAGTTGACATCGAAGATCAGCTCTCCGAATTTCTCGGCATCCGCTTTCAGACCGCGTGTTGAGATCACGCCGTCAGAGCGCATCTGCTCGAACATCTCCTTATACCCGGCGGTTGGTGTTTTGAAATGGACGTTATATGGCGTCCGTTCAGGAACGATGTCCTGATTGACATACGACGATTTTTCGCGCTCATTATGCGCCTGTGCGTTGTCGATGTCTGTATCTTTCATTCTTGCGTTTCTTGCGCTGGTACGGTGGATACCGTCGCCTCTTGCCATAGGCAGTTTACCTCCTGATTTCAGATTGTGCAGGACGGGTAGCTTTCGGGGAGGCACTTCTGCGGAAGTGTAATAACCCACTATGATACTTTCATCCTGCGGCTGCAAAGTATCGTGGGCTCTCCGAGGGGGACGCGGGGGATATGCGGCATCTGCGGATGCCTCTGCCGGTTTTGCGGCTTGTAGTGTGGATACAAACCGCAAAAACCGGCGTGGTCAGCAGCTTATTTGCAGGCATTCTCTGCACATAATCATCAGCCCACATCCATCTCAAACTCTGCGGATTTTTCGATGGGGACGGGGGACGCGGAAGGTCGTGCTGCCGGCCTTTCTCCGCGACGGTCGCAACGATTGCGACGGTTGTTTTGGCGGTATCAGATTTACCGTCGCAACCGTCGCAGCCGTCGCGCGGCTTATTTGCTTTCAGCATCATAGGTCAGCGTAATACGTCGCCCCTCGTGCCGGACTTTGTTCTCATAGCGGACGCGGTATTCGTCCAGCAGCCTGCCAGACTTCACATTCAAATACTTACTCAGCGCATTTGCCGCCATACCGACATGGACGGCATCGGCAAGCGCAGAGGGCGAGCCTGTCCACACCGGCTGTTCTGCGGGCACCAGTTCGGCAACGGCTTCCAGAACATGATCGGGCGGTTCCTTGTGCAGCTCGTTTTCCACCTTTTCAAGATTCCAAATCTGCGTAGCGGCATCCTTTTTCAGATAGAGAATCTGATCCTGCTGGTCGCGCCCCACCACGTCGATGGTTGCCTCCAATGCCGTTCGCTTTTTCTTCTGCATGAGAAGCGACCCGTCCGCACAGCCGAGCAGTCCCGTCGTACCGGAGATCATTTCGAAGCTGTCACCGGCAGGCTGCTTGCGGGTGTGGTGAACAGTCAGAACGCAGATGCAGTGCTTGTCGGCAAACTGCTTGAGCCGACCGATGATCTCATAATCGCTGGCGTAGCTGTACGCCTCGCCGCCGACTTCCCGGATTTTCTGCATGGTGTCAATGATAATGAGTCTGGTGTCGGGATGCTCCCGCACAAAACTCTCAAGCTGCTCGTCCAGCCCGTTTCCAATCTTGCCCGCAGCGGTTGCAAAGTGCAGCCGGTCGGTGTCGTTGACGCCGTACATCATGAACATACGGCTCTGGATGCGCTGAAAATCGTCCTCCAAGGCAAGGTACAGCACCGTACCGGGATGGACTTCGTAGTCCCACAGCGCTTTGCCGGTGCTGACATGATAGGCAATCTGCGCCACCAGAAATGATTTGCCGATCTTTGGCGCACCTGCGAGGATGTACGCGCCCGCGTAGAGCAAGCCGTCGATAATGGGCGGCCTGCTCTGATATGCGGTCTGGTACAGCTCGGTCATGGAGATCGTGTGCAGGTAATGCGGATCGGTCAACCTCTGTATCCTGCGATAGATTTCGTCCAGACTTTCCGTGCTGTTTTGAAAATCACCGTTGATTTCTTCATCAAAAGCGGATATACTGTTCTCAGTTGGATTGTGAAGCGGCTGCCCATCATCTGCGCCAACAGATGTGTCCGGGGCGGTCGTTTTCTTTTTGCTATTTTCATTCTCCATAGGCATTTTCCTCTTTCATGCCGTCCATGATGGCTGCAATCATTTCGATCACATCCAGCAGCTCGTCACTTACGCTGCCGCCCGCTTCAATGCGCCGCAGCTCGTTCAGCACAGCGGCAAGCTGGTCGCGCAGCGCCTTGTAAACTCTCGGATTGCCCTGTACTACCACGTCTTTGCAGGTCAGGCGGCGGGTGATGTAGTCCTGCTTCGTCAGCCCGGAGAGTTTGACAAAGGTTTCGATTTGCATATCTTCCTCCGGTGATACCCGGAAGGCAACAGTCTTGTTGCGCCAGCGGTTGTGGTTGTCTCGGTTTTTCAGTGACATTTTAATTGCTCCTTTCGACGTTCAATTTATCTGCCATTTCCTTCTGCACAGTTGGGAACAGATGCGCGTACCGATAGGTGATCTCCACACTTTCGTGTCCCACACGATTGCCGATGGCAACGGCGGAATAGCCCATGTTGATAAGTAAAGAAACGTGGCTGTGTCTCAAATCGTGGATTCTAATGACCTTGACACCAGACGCCTTGCACCCGAACTCCATGCCGCGCTTCAAGGTGTGCTTGGTCAGAGGGAAGATGCGGCTGTCCGGTTCCAGTCCATAAAGTTGCTTGAAGTAGTCCTGTATCTCGTCACAGAGAAAGTCCGGCATCTGGATCACGCGGTTGCTTTTCTTCGTTTTCGGCGTAGTAATAACGTCCTTGCCCTGTAGCCGCTGATAGGATTTATTGATGCGGAGCGTTTTCTTCTCAAAATCGAAGTCCGCAGGCGTCAGTGCCAGCAGTTCGCCCTCGCGGATGCCGCACCAGTACAGGATTTCAAAGGCGTAATACAGCATGGGCTTGTCCATCATGGCGTCGATGAATTTGAGGTATTCTTCCTTCGTCCAGAACAGCATTTCCTTCGGCTGCTCGCTGCCCATATTGCCGGCCTTTGCGGCGGGATTGATCTGCAAGCCGTAATACTTGATGGCGTGGTTGAAAATACAACTCAGTTGGGTATGGACGTTCTTGAGATAGTCCGGGGAATAGCTTTCGCCGCTTGACTTGGTGTGCTGCCGTATCTCGTTTTGCCAGTCGATCACATCACGGGCGGTGATTTCTGAAAGCTTGCGTTTTTTGAAATACGGAAGAATCTTTGTGCGGATGATATGCTCCTTGCTGAGCCATGTGTTGAGCTTCAGCTTGGGCTTGACGTCCTTTTCGTAGAGCGACACAAAGCTCTCGAAGCTCATATTGACATCAGCCTGCTTCTGCATCAGAAACTCGCGTTCCCACGCCTGAGCCTCTTTCTTGGTTGCAAAACCGCGCTTCAATTTCTGCTGGCGCTCACCGCGCCAGTCGGTATAGCGAAACTGCACATACCATGAGCCGTTCTTCTTGTCCTTAAACGCTGCCATTCGATTCCCTTCTTTCCTTCGCTTCTCTCGTTCCGTAGAACTTCTCATGGAAGAACTTGCGGTCGATCCTGCCTGCAATGGTGATGCAGCCAGTCTCTCGCAGCTCTTCGTTCAGCTCACGGATGAGCTTATACGCATATGGAACCGATACGCCAAGCTCTTCCGCAACTTCATTTACTCGCATAAAAATTTCTCCTGCCATAGGCAAAATACCTTCCTTTCCTGATTTGTGGTTGATTGCTTCGCCGTTCTATCCGCAGGACTCTGACAGGCAACCCTTTTCGGCGCTGTGCCGTTTTCTTTTCTCCTTGGCACGCTCATTTCATCGCCTGCTTCCCCGGAGAAAGTATCCCTTGGACGGTCATTCAGTTTGGCTCTTTTGGATTTCACCCCCCTCTCACCTTACAACGGACATTTTTTCTGCATTTGTTGACTATCCTAATTGTAAAATTTCTATGAATTAAGCTAATATGCTTAGCTTGCAACTATTGTACTATACATAATAGTTTAAGTCAAGCCGGTTTGCAGGAAAATATTAAATAAATTTGCTTAGATTTTTCTTGACGAAATTAAACATATCTGCTATACTCGTTATCAAAGACAACCGACACAGGAGATGGCTATTATGGCGATTGGTGAACGCATCCACTTTTTCCGCACGATGCGGGGCATGACACAGAAATACCTTGGCATGGCGCTGGGTTTCCCGGAGAAATCCGCAGATGTCCGCCTTGCGCAGTACGAGAATGGTTCCAGAACGCCTAAAGCGGACGTGACCGCTGCGCTGGCACAGGTACTTGACGTTTCGCCCAAGGCGCTGGACGTACCGGACATTGACTCTTATACAGGGCTGATGCACACGCTGTTCACGCTGGAAGACCGCTACGGTCTTGAGGTCTGCGAGTGCGAGGATGAGGTGCATCTGCGCGTTCATATCCACAAAGGACGCGACGCAGCGGAGCTTCACAGGATGCTTGTCGCGTGGGGTGCAATTGCCGCCAAGCTGAAAGCGGGGGAGATTACCAAAGAAGAATATGACCGCTGGCGCTACCGCTACCCTGAACTTGACACCTCCGGTCAGTGGCACAAGATCACGCCGTCGCAGGAGCTTAGTGATATGCTCCTTGTTGACATCAAAGAACACAACGAAGAATAACAAAAGGCTCTGCCGACCTTCTTTTACAGAAAGTCAGCAGAGCCTTTTTCGCTCTCAATATAGGATTGGTTGCGATAGCAAACCTGCAAACCATTCGCTCGCCAAAATAAGAACAAACAAAATGGCTTTGGTATCTGCTATCATTTTGCTATCAAACGGGAAATGAGATTTTCAAAAAGTAAGTGTTTTCAAGGCTTTTCAGCCCATCATATTCACTTTTTTCTCATTCCCACTCCACGGTGGCGGGAGGCTTGGAGGTGATGTCGTAGCAGATGCGATTGATGTGCTTGACCTCGCCCACGATGCGGCCGGAGACCTTATCCAGCAGCTCGTAGGGCAGGCGGGACCACGTGGCGGTCATGAAGTCCTGAGACTGCACCGCCCGCAGGGCCAGCGTGTAGTCGTAGGTGCGTTCGTCGCCCATGACACCCACACTGCGCAGATCGGTGAGCACGGCGAAGAACTGGCTGGTGGTGCGGTCCAGGCCCGCCAGCTTCATCTCCTCGCGGAAGATGGCGTCGGCGTCCCGCAGGATGGACAGCTTTTCCTCGGTGATCTCGCCGATGACGCGGATGGCAAGGCCCGGGCCGGGGAAGGGCTGACGCCATACCAGCTCGTCTGGCAGGCCCAGCTCGGTGCCCAGCTGCCGTACCTCGTCCTTGAACAGACGGCGCAGAGGCTCCACGATCTCCTTGAAATCCACGCAGTCGGGCAAGCCGCCCACATTGTGGTGGCTCTTGATGACGGCAGATTCGCCGCCGAGACCGGACTCCACCACGTCGGGATAGATGGTGCCCTGAGCCAGGAAATCCACGGCACCGATCTTTTTGGCCTCCTCTTCAAAGACGCGGATAAATTCCTCACCGATGATCTTACGCTTGCGCTCCGGCTCGGTGATGCCCGCCAGCTTGCCCAGGAAGCGGGGGCCGGCATTGACGCGGCGGACATCCACGTGGAACTGGTGCTTCATGACCTGCTCCACCTGATCGCCCTCGTCCTTGCGCAGCAGACCGTGATCCACAAAGATACAGGTCAGCTGATCGCCCACGGCACGCTGCAGCAGGGCCGCGGCCACGGAGCTGTCCACGCCGCCGGACAGGGCCAGCAGCACACGGCCGCTGCCGATCTTGCGGCGGCACTCCGCCACAGCCTCCTCCAGATAGTTGGCCATGGACCACTCCCGCTGGAAGCCGCAGATGCGGTACAGGAAGTTCTGCAAAATCTCCTTGCCGTACTCGGTGTGCAGCACCTCGGGGTGGAACTGCACGCCGTACAGGTTCTTCTCGGCGCAGCACACAGCGGCGTGCCGGCAGCCGTCAGTATGAGCGATGGCACGGAAACCAGGGGCCAGCTGCTCCACCTCCACGCCGTGGCTCATCCAGCACACGGAGGTCTCCGGCACGTCTTCGAACAGGGGGGAGACGTCGTGGGTCAGCTGGATCTTGCCGTACTCGCGGGTCTCGGCCTTGCGGCACTGACCGCCCAGCAGGTGCATCATCAGCTGCTGGCCGTAGCAGATGCCCAGCACGGGGATGCCCATCTCGAACAGGGCCTTGTCCACCATGGGGGCGTTGGGCTCGAACACGGTGGCAGGGCCGCCGGTGAAGATAAGGGCGTCCGGCGCAAAGGCGCGGACCTCCTCCATGGAGGTGCGGAAGGACTTGATCTCGCAGTACACGCCGCACTCGCGGACGCGGCGGGCCACCAGCAGGTTGTACTGGCCGCCGAAGTCCAGAACCAGAACCTTCTTCATATCAGTTATCCTCCCTGAAGCGGATGTGGTGCTCATCGGCCTCATCGATAATGGCCAGAGAGTGGATGGGGTAGCCTTCGCGGCGCAGGCTGTCGCCGCCGTCCTGGAAGCCCTTCTCCACGGCAACGCCGATGCCGGCCAGTGTGGCGCCGGCCTTGTTGACAATGTCGATGAGGCCCCGCATGGCGTAGCCCTTGGCCATGAAGTCATCGATGATGAGCACGCGATCATCGGCGTGGATCCAGTCCTGGGACACCAGCAGGGTCACTTTCTTTTTATAGGTATAAGAAAAAATATCGCTCTGGTACAGGCCGCCCTCGATGTTGTCGCTCTTGGCCTTCTTGGCAAAGACCATGGGCACGCCGTACTTCTCGGCGCAGACGGTAGCGAGAGCGATGCCGCTGGCCTCTGCGGTCAGCACCATCGTGATATTCTTGACGTCAAAATATTTGGCAAATTCCTCCGCCATGGCGCCCATCAGGGCGGTGTCCACGCGGTGGTTCAGGAATCCGTCCACCTTGATGATATTGCCGGGGAGCACGCGGCCCTCCTTCAGGATACGCTCTTTCAACTGCTGCATCGTCGACACTTCCTCTCAAAAGTTTTAGTTCCATACTGCCCGATTTTCCGGGGAAAAGCAACAGGAAAAATTGAAGAATATTTCAGTGCTTTCTACGGTTTTTTGTGGGTTTTACCGGTGAAAACAGGTGTACTTATCGTTCGGATAAGCTCTGCTTGACGAAGGCGGCAAAACGCTCTGCCGCGGCGGTCTGGGGTACATCCCGCAGCATGCACATGTCCACGGAGCGGGGCGGGATGTGGAACGATGTCCTGAGCTGCCGCAGCCGTCCGTTTTCCAGATCGCGGGTGACGAACTCCTCGGTGACGCCGGCCACGCCGAAGCCGATGGCGGCCAGATCCACCAGCAGGCTGCGGGCGCCCAGCTCGATCTCGGGGGTCAGCTTCAGACCGTTCTGCAGGAAGAATCGCTCCAGATACAGGCGGCTGGAGGCCTTCCGCTCCAGCAGGATCAGAGGGAAGGCGGAGATCTCCTCCAGAGAATACACATGCTCAAAGTCGCAGGGATACCCGGCCCCCGCCACAAAGATGGAGTGGGTAGGGAAGCAGGGGTACGTCTCCAGAGATGTCATGTCCGTGGGAGTGCTGGCGAAGGCGATGTCCACCTTGCCGGAGCGCAGCAGCCCCAGCACCTTGTGGCTGCGCCCGGAGATGATCTGAATATGAATGGCGGGATGTTCCCGGTGGAAGCCGTCCAGATAGGGCAGCAGGAACTGGCTGGTGACGGTGTCGCTGGCGCCGATGACCAGCTGGCCCATCTGAAGCTCGCGGGTCTGGGACAGCTTCTCCTCGCCGGTCTCCAGCAGGCCCATGGCGCTGCGGACGTACTCGTAGAGCATCTTGCCCTCCGCCGTCAGCGTGACGCCGCGGGAGTTGCGGGAGAACAGGCGGGTCTGCAAGTCGTTCTCCAGCTGCTTGATGGACTGGCTCACTGCGGACTGGGAGATATACAGCGCCTGGGCGGCGGCAGTGATATTGCCCACCTCGGCCACTTCCTTAAAGACCCGATATAATTCAAGCTTTACGGACATATCGTTGCCTCCTATAAGAAGATGATGATACACAGCAATATGATATCTCCTACGATTATACCAAGAATCAGGAAGAATACAAGAGGGAAATTGCATATCCTGCGGCGGTTTACCGCTTGCATAAGCGACAGCGATGTGCTAAAATAAAAAAATTGGAGACAGAAAAGGAGAATACACATGAGAAAACTGAAAGAGGTCTGGCTGGGGCAGGATGTCATCAACCGCGTGATCCTTGTCTCGGGTATTCTGGCGTGTGTCTGGTGCCTGGTGAAGGGTCGGGGACTGTACGGTGTGGCGCTTCTGGTCCTGATGGGGATGCTGATGGTCAGCCGCAAGAGCAATCGGGAGAAACGGCTGAGCCGCCTGTACGGCGGGCTGCACTTCCACATGCCGGACGGGGAGATCGTGCCCATCTCCTTCGACCAGGTGCGCTCGGAGTACACCCACGGCCAGCAGAGCAAGTACGCCGGCCGCAAGGTGACGCTGCGCTTTCCCTGGTGGCACCTGGATCTGGACGGCCACGGCGACACCGGCTTTGGCCTGCTGATCCACTTCGACGGCAACGATGAGGCTATGGCGGAGGCGAAGACCCTGCGCTCAAGTGAGTTCGTGTCCGTCACCGGCGAGATCGTGCCCGCCGGCAAGGCGTATTTCTACATCGGAAACGTCACGGAGCTGCGCCGCGTCTCGGAAAAAGAAGAGATCCGATAATAAGGGAAGAATTCCCTCACAGGGAATGAAAATATTCCACATTTTTGGCAAAAAAAGAAGGAGTGTTTACTATGAGTTTCATGATCGAAACGTCCGCCCGTCACATCCATCTGACTCAGGAGACGGTGGAGAAGCTGTTCGGCAAGGGCTATGAGCTGACCATCCGCAAGCCCCTGTCCTATCCCGGCCAGTACGCATGTAATGAGCGTCTGACCATCGTTGGCCCCAAGAAGGAGATGGCCAACGTGTCCATCCTGGGTCCCGTCCGCAAGGCCGACCAGGTGGAGGTCTCCGCCACCGACGCCCGCACCCTGGGTATCGCGGCCCCTGTCCGCGAGAGCGGCGATGTCAAGGGCTCCGGTGCATGTAAGCTGGTGGGTCCCGCCGGTGAGGTGGAGCTGTCCGAGGGCGTCATCGTGGCCAAGCGCCACCTGCACGTCACGCAGGAGGACGCCGAGAAGATGGGCGTCAAGGACAAGGAGATCATCCGCGTCGCCTGCGGCGGCGAGGGCCGTAAGCTGATCTTCGACGATGTGGTGGTCCGCGTCAACGTGGGCGGTGCTACCACCATGCACATCGACACCGATGAGGCGCAGGCGGCGGGCAACCCCACCAGCGGCGAGATCTTCCGGTAAGCGAAAACTGCATAAAAAAGTTCCTGGCCACTTCACGTGGTCAGGAACTTTTTTATACGCTTTATTCGGCGCTCTCCGTCTCGCCGGCATCCTCCGGCGGCCGCTGCGCCGCCTCGTACTCCGCCAGCGCCTGGGCCAGCACTTTCTTGTCGTGACGGCTGTGTACCTGCGTCAGGTCGAACTTCTCCCACAGGTCGGGCCGCCGCGCCATGGTGCGCTTGTAGCTCTCCCGCGTGCGCCAGTCCGCCACGTTGCCGTGGTGACCGCTGAGCAGCACCTCCGGCACCTTGCGGCCGTGCCACTCCTCGGGACGGGAGTACTGGGGATACTCCAGCAGGCCGTTCCAGTGGCTCTCGTCGGTGTAGCAGCTCTCCTCCGGCAGCACGCCCGGCACCATACGGCACAGGCAGTCCGCCAGCGCCATGGCGGGTATCTCGCCGCCGGTCACCACGAAGTCTCCCATGGAGATCTCCTCGTCCACGCACTCGTCCAGAAACCGCTGGTCCACACCCTCGTAGTGGCCGCACACCAAAATGAGATGGTCGTACCGCTCCTTCAGCTCGCGGGCTACCTGCTGGGTCAGCACCCGCCCGCAGGGGGACATATAGATGGTGTGTACCCGGCCGCCGGCCTCGTCGCAGATATGCTGCCAGCAGCGGTACAGCGGATCTGCCTGCATCACCGCGCCCCGCCCGCCGCCGTAGGGGTAATCGTCCACCTGCATCTGCCTGTTGGTGGTGAACTCCCGTATCTGGTGGGTGCGGATGGTGACAAAGCCCCGCTCCTGTGCCCGTCCGATGATGGAGGCATTCATCATGGCATCCACCGCGTCGGGGAACAGGGTCATAATGTCAATCCTCATCGGTGGCCAGTCCTTTCATCATGCGGACGCGGATGACCTCCGCATCGGGATCGGCGGAGACGATGAACACGTCCGGCACTGCGGGGATCAGGTACTCATGTGCGCCGCCCCGTACCTGATACACCTTGTGGGCGGGGTAGGACAGCACCTTGTCCAGCCGTCCGATCTCCTGACCGGTGGCGTCGTCCACCACGGCGCAGCCCTCCAGCTCCTCATCGAAGAACTGCCCCTTGGGCAGGTGCGCGTCGGTGCGCCGGATGGCCACGGTGCAGCCCTTCAGAGCCAGCGCACTGTCCATATCCTCCACCCCGGGCAGCGTCAGCAGTACCGTGGACTTGTGGACCCGGACGGCCTTGACGGCCACCGCCTGCCCGTTGAGATACAGCGTGTGGAACGAGGCGATAAACGCAGGATCGAAGCCGTGGGGATTCACCTTGACCTCACCGCGGACGCCGTGGGCATTGACAACGGTGCCCACTGTAATGAATTCAGGCCGCATACCGCGCCCTCCTTATCGAAAATATCAGACCAGCATACCAAACAGGGTAAAGCCCCACTGGTAGCGCAGCATGTAGTACAGCACCGCGCCGCCGATGGAGAAGATGGTGCCCAGCATGGCGCAGACACGCTTGCTCCTTTTGTAGCGCACCGCCCCCACCACCACGCCGATGACGTCGGACAGGAAAGGCAGATGGATCAGCACCGCCATGGGCCAGAAGGACGCCCAGGGTGTGTAGTTGCCCGCCGTCAGGGAGAACACCAGCAGACCGGCCAGATCATAGGCGAAAAACGGCAGGATGAGATTGAAGATGCCGTGGAGCAGGGATCGGATATCTGGTCGCATGGTGTTTTCTCCTTTCGCGGGCGCCGCCCGCGTATACTATAACTTAATTAGTATATCACACCAAGCCTCTCCGCGCAACGACGGATTTCGCCCCGGCGGGGGAGAGACCCGCCATAGAGCCGGAAACCGCCGCCTTCCCACCGCTGCCGCCTATATTTAGTGGCGGACATCCCCTGCATCGCTACCATATCTTGTGTGTTCTGGAAAATAATTTTGGCAGAATCCACAAAAATATCCGCCGCTTTTTGGCGGGAGTCCTCTCTATATTTCGGTACAGGCACTTGCAAAGCCACAAGATGTAGTGTATGATAGGGTCGATGTATTTGGATAAGCCCCGTATACGGGGAGAGAGATAGACTGCGAAGGAGGATGCCCCATGAGGATCATCAAGAGAAACGGCGCTGAAGTCGGTTTCGATATTACCAAGATCATTATCGCCATCACCAAGGCCAATGAGGCCGTGGCGGAGGCGGACCGCATGACGCCGGTACAGATCCAGCGAATCGCCGAGTCCGTGGAGCTGCAGTGCCAGAAGATGAACCGCGCCCCCACGGTGGAGGAGATCCAGGATATGGTGGAGCACCACATCATGGCCCACGGCGCGTTCGAGGTGGCCAAGCACTACATCACCTACCGCTACACCCGCTCCCTGGTGCGCAAGTCCAACACCACCGATGACAAGATCCTCAGCCTCATCGAGTGCAACAACGAGGAAGCCAAGCAGGAGAACTCCAACAAGAACCCTGTGGTGAATTCCACCCAGCGCGACTATATGGCCGGTGAGGTCAGCCGCGACATCACCAACCGCATCCTGCTGCCCAAGGACATCGTGGACGCCCACAACGAGGGCATCATCCACTTCCACGACACCGACTATTACGCCCAGCACATGCACAACTGCGACCTGGTGAATCTGGAGGACATGCTGCAAAACGGCACTGTCATCACCGGTACGCTCATCGAAAAGCCCCACAGCTTCGCCACCGCCTGCAACATCGCCACCCAGATCGTGGCCCAGGTGGCCAGCAACCAGTACGGCGGCCAGTCTATCTCGCTGACCCACCTGGCCCCCTTCGTTCAGGTGAGCCGCGAGAAGATCCGCGCCAGCGTGCGGGACGAGTTCGACACCGTGGGCGTCTCCGTGACGGAGGATAAGATCAACGCCATCGCCGAGAAGCGCCTGCGGGAGGAGATCCGCCGCGGCGTCCAGACCATCCAGTATCAGGTGGTGACACTGCTGACCACCAATGGACAGGCTCCGTTCATCACGGTGTTCATGTATCTGGGCGAGGCCCGCAGCGAACAGGAACGGGCGGATCTGGCGGTCATCATCGAGGAGATGCTGCTTCAGCGGTATCAGGGCGTGAAGAACGAGAAGGGCGTGTGGGTCACGCCTGCGTTCCCCAAGCTCATCTACGTGCTGGAGGAGGACAACATCCGCGAGGACAGCAAGTACTGGTATCTGACGCAGCTGGCGGCCAAGTGTACCGCCAAGCGCATGGTGCCCGACTATATCAGCGAGAAGAAGATGCTGGAGCTGAAGGTGGACAAGAACGGGGAGGGCCACTGCTATCCCTGCATGGGCTGCCGCAGCTTCCTGACCCCCTATGTGGACGAGAATGGCAAGCCCAAGTACTACGGCCGGTTTAATCAGGGCGTGGTGACGGTAAACCTGCCGGACATCGCTCTCAGCTCCGGCGGCAATATCGAGAAGTTCTGGCGCATCTTCGACGAGCGTATGGAGCTGTGCCACCGCGCCCTGCTGTGCCGCCACGAGCGGCTGAAGGGCACCCTGTCCGATGCCGCCCCCATCCTGTGGCAGTACGGCGCCTGCGCCCGCCTGAAGAAGGGCGAGCCCATCGACAAGCTGCTCTACGGCGGCTACTCTACCATCTCTCTGGGCTACGCCGGCCTTTACGAGTGCGTGAAGTACATGACCGGCAAGTCCCACACCGATCCCAGCGCCACTCCCTTCGCCCTGGAGATTATGAACGCGCTGAACGCCGCCTGTAAGAAGTGGAAGGCCCAGCACAACATCGACTTCTCCCTGTACGGCACGCCGCTGGAGTCCACCACCTACAAGTTCGCCAAGTGCCTGCAAAAGCGGTTCGGCGTGGTGGAGGGCATCACCGACAAGGGCTATGTCACCAACAGCTACCACGTCCATGTGACGGAGCCGATCGACGCGTTCAAAAAGCTGGAGTTTGAGGCACAGTTCCAGCATCTGTCCCCCGGCGGCGCCATCAGCTATGTGGAGGTGCCGGACATGCAGAACAATCTGGACGCGGTGCTGGAGGTCATGAAGTTCATCTACGACCACATCATCTATGCCGAGCTGAACACCAAGAGCGACTACTGTCAGGTCTGTGGCTGGGACGGTGAGATCGAGATCGTGGAGCAGGACGGCAAGCTGATCTGGAAGTGCCCCCAGTGCGGCAACACCGATCAGGATAAGATGAACGTGGCCCGCCGCACCTGCGGCTATATCGGCACCCAGTTCTGGAACCAGGGCCGCACGCAGGAGATCAAGGACCGCGTGCTGCATCTGTAAAGACAACGCAAAAAAGGCGGGCAGACGCCCGCCTTTTTCACTCTGTTCATGATTTATCGGCAGGCTTCTGGTATGATCCTGCCATAGGAGGCTGCTATGCACTACGGAGAGCTGAAAAAATGTGATATCGCCAACGGGATCGGCGTGCGGGTGACGCTGTTCGTCTCCGGCTGCACCAACCACTGTCCGGACTGCTTCCAGCCCCAGACGTGGGACTTCGACTACGGCAAGCCCTTTACCAATGAGACGAAGGCGGAGATCTTCGCCGAGCTGGACAAGCCCTTTATCAACGGCCTGACCGTGCTGGGCGGCGAGCCCTTCGAGCCGAAGAACCAGCGGGAGCTGCTGCCCTTGCTGCGGGAGATACGGGAGAAGTACCCCCATAAGACCATCTGGTGCTTCACCGGCTTCCGTCTGGAGGACGAGCTGCTGCATGACGGCAGCTATCCCCGGTGCGAGGCAACGGACGGAATGCTGGCCTGCATCAACGTACTGGTAGACGGGCGGTTCGTCAAGGAGCTGAAGGACATCTCTCTCCAGTTCCGGGGCAGCCGGAACCAGCGGGTCATCGACATGGACCGAACCCGAGAGACGGGGCAGGTCACGATCTGGGACAAACTGAGAAAGTGAGGGAACCCCCATGAAAAAAGGAATGGCGTGCCTGCTGGCGCTGGTCATGGCGCTGGCCCTGACGGCCTGTACCCGGACGGCGCAGCCGCAGAACGGCGGCGATGCGGCTCCGACGGACCCAACCGTTCCGGCGGAGCCGGACGCGGGCTACAACACCGGAGCTGGCGAGGTAGTACAGATCAAGGGCTTCCGCTCCATCAACATCGAGTGGGTCAGCGGCGCGGTAAACGTGGAGCTGTACGATGGCGAGGGCATCCAGCTGTCGGAGACGATGCTGGACGGCGGGGATGTGGCGCTGAAGATGGAGTGGCGGGTGGACGAGGACGACAACACGCTGGACATCCGTTCCCAGCCGCTGACGGTCAGCGCCTCGCAGAAAAAACAACTGACGGTCAAGCTGCCCCGCAGCACGGTGCTGCATGAGCTGAACATCGACGCGGTCAGTGCCGACGTATCCGTGGACCTGACAGAGGAGGATACCCTGACCCTGACGGAGCTGGACGTGTCCAGCGTCAGCGGCACGGTCAGCGTCCACGCCGCCAACGCCGGGGAGATCTCTCTGGAGACCACCAGCGGCGCCATCACCGGCAGCGTCCGCACCGATAAACTGGAGGCGGACAGCGTCAGCGGCAGCATTGACCTGGCGCTGGAGACTCAGCCAAAGGAGCTGGAGGCGGAGACCACCAGCGGCGACATCACCCTGACGCTGGCCCGGCAGCCGGAGGCGGTGGCCATCGATTTCCACACCGTCAGCGGTCAGCTGCGCAGCGACGTGACCAACAGTCCCGACGCGCCGGCGGTCTGGAAGCTGGAGACCGTCAGCGGAAACGCAGACATCTTCCTCATGCAATAAAGAGAACGCAGGCGCTCCGCCGGATCACGTGGCCGGAGCGCCTGCGTTTACACGCTTTTCAGAGAAAATCGGAAAATTCTTCATCAAACAGTGCAGCTGCCGCATTTTGGAGCCTTTTGCAGAATGAATCGTAGGCGTCCAGCAGCTGCACGCACCGGGGGGTCAGCGCCGCACCGCCGCCGCCCTTCCCGCCGGTGGTGGAGGTCAGAAGCGGGAACCCCAGCGCCTTTTCCGAATTTTTGACGATGGTCCATGCTTTGGAATAGGCCATGTCCATGCTCAGCGCCGCAGCGCGCAGCGAATGGAGCTGCTGCACCGCGTGCAGCAGCTGAGCTACGCCCGGACCGAAGCATTTTGCATCAGTGAACAGGCGGCAGGATAGCTTGTATGTCATCTTTCTTTCCATGACGTTATTCTATCAGGAGAATCAGGATACGTCAACAGGGATTGACCTTTTCCCGCTAAAGTGTTATCCTACAACAGACCACAGGGTGCTATACATTGGTATCAAACAGATAAGGGGCTGTCGCATGAGAGTTTTGATCCGCGGCGCGGGGGATATTGCCACCGGCATCGCCCTGCGGCTGTACCGCAGCCATATGCAGGTGGTGATGACGGACCTGCCCGCGCCCACCGCCATCCGGCGGACGGTGTGCTTTTCCCAGGCTATCGTGCTGGGGCGGACGGAGGTAGAGGGCGTTGCCGCCGTGCTGGCCGCCGACGCGGCGGAGGCGGAGAGCCTTCTGGCACAAGAGGTCGTCCCTGTTCTGGCCGACCCGGACTGCCGGTGCCGCCAGGCGCTGCGGCCGGATGCGGAGGTAGACGCCATCCTGGCCAAGCGGAATCTGGGTACGGCCATCACCGACGCGCCGGTGGTCATCGGCATAGGGCCGGGGTTTACCGCCGGTGCGGACTGCCACGCCGTGGTGGAGACCATGCGGGGCCACACCCTGGGCCGCGTCATCTACGAGGGAAGCGCCCTGCCCAATACCAACATCCCGGGCCTCATCGGCGGCTACGCCGGAGAGCGGGTACTGCGCGCTCCGGCGGACGGCATCTTCCACCAGCTGCTGGACATCGGCGCGGAGGTGAAGGCCGGCGACGTGGCCGGCGAGGTGAATGGACTGCCCATGCGATGTACCATAGACGGCGTGGTGCGGGGCATCCTGCCGGAGGGTACGCCGGTGCATCAGGGCATGAAATCCGGCGATGTGGACCCGCGATGCAGGCCGGAATACTGCACCACGGCGTCGGACAAGGCGCTGGCCGTGGGCGGCGGTGTGCTGGAGGCGATTCTGCACCTCAGCGGCGCTCCGTACACTGGTGCGGCAAAACTGTAAATGAAAATCACTTAACACCATACAGGAGGAAATAAACTATGGAAACATACGGGCTGGAGAAGCTGGGACTTGTGAACGCGGGGGCAGTGTACCGCAATCTGACGCCGGCGCAGCTGGTAGAGCACGCGCTGCGCCGCGGCGAGGGTACCCTGTCCAACACCGGTGCGCTGGTGGTCAAGACCGGCAAGTACACCGGCCGCAGCGCCAACGACAAGTTCATCGTGGACACCCCCGCCGTCCATGACGATATTGCCTGGGGCAAAGTGAACCGACCCTTCGAGAAGGCAAAATTTGACGCCATCCGTGCCAAGGTGCTGGCCTATCTTCAGGGTCGGGACGTGTTTATTTTCGATGGCTTTGCCGGTGCGGATCCCAAGTACACCAAGGCGTTCCGCATCGTCAACGAGCTGGCCAGCCAGAACCTGTTCATCCACCAGCTGCTGCGCCGTCCCACGGCGGAGCAGCTCAAGGATTTCCACGAGGACTACACCATCATCGCCGCCCCGGGCTTCAAGTGCGTGCCGGACATCGACGGTACCCGCTCCGAGGCTGCCATTCTGGTGGACTACGAGGCCCGCGAGGTAGTGATCTGCGGCACCCAGTACGCCGGTGAGATCAAGAAGTCCGTGTTCTCCGTGATGAACTATGTGCTGCCCAAGCAGGGCGTGTTCCCCATGCACTGCTCCGCCAACATCGGAAAAAACGGCGACAGCGCCGTGTTTTTCGGCCTCAGCGGCACCGGCAAGACCACCCTGTCCGCCGACCCCCGGCGGATGCTCATCGGCGACGATGAACACGGCTGGGCCGACGATTCCGTGTTCAACTTCGAGGGCGGCTGCTATGCCAAGTGTATCAACCTCAGCCCCGAGGGTGAGCCGGAGATCTACAACGCCATCAGGTTCGGCGCACTGGTGGAAAACGTGGTGATGGACCCCGATACAAGGGAGTTCGATTTTGACGACGCTTCTCTGGCGGTGAACAGCCGCGTGGGCTACCCCGTGGAGTATATCCCCAACGCGGAGCTGTCCGGCATGAGTCCCAGCGTGCCCAAGACCGTCATCTTCCTGACGGCGGACGCCTACGGCGTGCTGCCTCCCATCAGCAAGCTGAACAGGGATCAGGCCATGTACTACTTCGTATCCGGCTTCACCTCCAAGGTGGCGGGCACGGAGATCGGCGTCACCGAGCCGGTGCCCACGTTCTCCACCTGCTTCGGCGAGCCGTTCCTGCCGCTGGACCCCTCCGTGTACGCCGCCATGCTGGCGGAGAAGGTAGAGAAGGCAGGCGCCAGGGTGTATCTGGTGAACACCGGCTGGAACGGCACCGGCAAGCGGATGAAGCTCAGCTACACCCGGGCCATGGTAACGGCGGCCCTCACCGGCGACATCGAAAAGGCTGAGTTTGTCACGGACCCCACCTTCGGCGTGCAGGTGCCTACCAGCATCGAGGGCGTGCCCTCGGAGCTGCTGATCCCCGCCAACACCTGGGAGGACAAGGCGGCCTACGAGGACAGCTGCAGGAAGCTGGCCCAGAGCTTTGCGGAGAATTTCAAGAAGTACACCCACATGAGCGCGGCGGTGGTGGCCGCGGGCCCCAAGGCGTAAGGAAATGATCGAACTGAAGATACTGGTCGATGACATCGACTACAACAGCCTGACGGAGCTGCTGGTGCCGCTGCTGGCGGAGAAGCTGGAAAAGGACGGCAAGGGCGGCATTTTGGGCGGCGTGCTGTCGGGCAACCGGAACATGGCGGTGAGCATGGCGCGGACGCTGCTGAACACCATGCCCCAGGCCAAGAAGGACGAGCTGGTGGTCCAGCTCATCAACAAGAATCGGGACAAGCTGCTGCAGAAGGGCAGGGCACTGGCGGCGAAAAACGGCGTCAGGCTCCAGCTGTGCGATGTGGCGGCGAAAAAGATATGAAAACATCCCCTCCGGCTGTGCCGGAGGGGATGTTTTTGCAAAATTCGTTACTTTTTCAGGGACTGGACGGCGGCGCGGAGGGCGTCCACGTTCTCCTGAGTGGTGGCCCAGCTGGCACAGAAGCGCACGGCGGAGTGGGCGGCGTCCACACGCTCCCAGTACTCGTAGCCGAAGTCCTTGCCGAGCTCGGCCAGCTCCGCATCGGACATGATGGGATACTGCTGGTTGGTGGGGGAGTCAAAGAGGAAGGAGTAGCCGTTCTCCTCGAAAATGGCGTGTATCTTCTTGGCCATGACGTTGGCGTGACGGGCGATCCTGAAGTACAGGTCATCGGTGAACAGAGCGTCGAACTGCACGCCCAGCAGGCGGCCCTTGGCCAGCATGCCGCCCCGCTGCTTCATCATAAAGCGGAAGTCCCGCTTCAGCGCATCGTTCATAATGACCACGGCTTCGCCGAACAGAGCGCCTACCTTGTTGCCGCCGATGTAGAACACATCGCACAGCCGCGCCAGCTCCGGCAGGGTCAGGTCGCAATCGTCGCAGGTGAGGCCGTAGCCCATCCGCGCACCGTCGATAAAGAGGGGCAGGCCGCACTTCCGGCACACCTCGTACAGCGCCGTCAGCTCCGCCTTGGAGTACATGGTGCCGCCCTCGGTGGGGAAGGAGATATACACCATGCCGGGCATGACCATGTGCTCATAGTCGGGGCTGAAGTGATGCCAATTGTAATAGTCCTCCACCTGCTGGGCGGTGATCTTGCCGTTGTTGGTGGGCAGGGCCAGCACCTTGTGGCCGGAGGACTCGATGGCGCCGGTCTCGTGGCAGTTGATGTGGCCGCTGGCGGCGGTGAGGACGCCCTGATAGGGCCGCAGAACGGAGGCGATCACCGTGGTGTTGGTCAGCGTACCGCCCACCAGGAAGTGAACGTCGGCGTCAGGGGCCTGGCAGGCTGCCTTGATCTTTTCCCGTGCGGCGGCGCAGTACTCATCCTCGCCGTAGCCCACGGTCTGGACCATGTTGGTCTCGTTGAGCTTTGCCATCAGGGCGGGGTGTGCGCCCTCCAGATAATCGCTGTTGAAGTAGATCATCTCATTTTGCTCCTTTTTCCGGGCGGCGGAACCTGCGGGGACACCGCGCCGTCTTATCGTGTGTGATGTCTATTTTAACGTAACTTGGCGGGGAAGTAAAGACAAACTATTAAGTGACAAACTGTTAAATTTGGTTACAGGTTGAAAATACAACTTGCATTGATATGCGAAACCTGCTACAATGCTTGCAAAGCAAGGAGGCTTGTTACATGAACGAAAGACCTAACAGACGCCGCGAGGAGCGGGGCTCCCGTGTGCGCGACGAGCGGTCCCAGAACCGCCCCGCCGACTACGGCGACAGACCCAGACGGAGCAGCCAGAAGCATAAAGGCGGCAAGGTGCTGTACTACGGTGTGCTGGCCATTCTGCTGGGTGTACTGGTGTTCTCCTCGGTGAAGATCATCAGCTATATGATGGAGAAAAAGGAAAGCGAAAAGAGCCAGCAGGATCTGATCGACCAGGTGGTGACACCGGTAAAGCCTTCCAATGACAACACCGACGGCAACACCGACAGCAGCACCGGCAGCGAGCCCGACTACATCTCCGTGGACTTCGCCGCGCTGCAGGCCAAGTATCCTGACGTGGTGGGCTGGATCTACGGCGCCAACACCGGCATCAACTACCCCATCGTCCAGACGGCGGAGGAGGGCGGCGAGTACTACCTGTACCGCGACATCGACGGCTCCAGCAACAAGAACGGTACCATCTTCCTGGATTGGCGCTGCAATTCCGACTTTACCACCCAGAACAACCTGCTGTACGGGCACAATATGAAGTCCGGCCGCATGTTCGCCGCCATCACCAAGTACAAAGATCAGAGCTTCTACGACGCGCACCCCTACCTGTACCTGTATACGCCCAATCAGCTGTACAGGGTGAACCTGTTCGCCGGTATGGTGACGCCCCATGACTCTGACGTGTACGCCTATGAGCTGTCCTCGGACTACATCAAGCAGTGCATCAGCAGCTCCACGTTTACGTCCACCACCGGTACGCCCACGGGCAATATCCTGACGCTGTCCACCTGCGACTACGTGTACGACAACGCCCGCTATGTGGTGATGGGAGAGATGGTTCCCATCGACTGGCCCTCCTGAACCGGGAAATGACTGAAAAATATCCCTTTCCTGCGGGAAAGGGATATTTTTTGCGCAGAAAGCGCCCTCCGGCCCCGCCGGAGGGCGCGGGGCCGTTACAGCTCGGTCTCAAAAATGCGGGCTGCTGCGGCGGCCAGATAGGCGCAGTCCTGCGCGCCCATGGTCTCCCAGGAGGAGTGCATGGCCAGCTGGGCAAGGCCGATGTCCACGGTGCTCACCGGTACCAGCGTGCCGGCGATGCTGCCCAGGGTGGAGCCGCCGGGCAGGTCGGAGCGGTTGGCCATCAGCTGCACCGGTACGCCTGCCTCAGCGCAGGCGGCGCGGAACACGGCACAGGAGCGGCCATCCGTGGCGTAGCGCTGGTTGGCGTTGAATTTGATGACCACGCCGCCGTTCATGCGGGGGCAGTTGCCTCGGTCGGCGTATTCGGGGTGATCGGGGTGGATGGCGTGGGCATTGTCGGCGGATACCAGAAAGCTGCGGGCCAGGGTGGTCTGGAAAGCCTCCTCGTCCTGGCCCAGAGCCAGGCTGATGCGGCGCAGGGTGTCCCGCAGGAATGTGGAGGCCGCGCCCTGCTTGGTGGCGGAGCCCACCTCCTCGTTGTCGAAGATGCACAGCACCGGCAGGCTGCCGCTGTCGCCGGCGGAGAGGAAGCCCTCTGTGCAGCCCCAGACGCAGGCCAGGTCGTCCAGCTTGGGGGAGAGGATGTACTCGCCGTGGGCGCCCAGCACCGTGCCGCAGCCGCGGCAGTAGAGGAACAGGTCCTGTCCCAGCACGTCCTCCGGACGGACGCCGGCGGCCTCCGCGGCTAGGGGCAGGATGGCGGTGTCGGGGTCCTCGGCGCTGAACAGGGGAACGGTGTCGATGTTGGCCTGATACTTCATGCCGTCGTTGGCATTCCGGTTCATGTGGATGGCCACGCTGGGGATCACCAGCAGGTCACGGTCTACGTTCACCAGCTTTTCCGCGATGGCGCCGTTTTCCCGCACGAACAGGCGGCCCGCCACGGACAGGGGGCGATCGAACCACGTGGCCATCAGCATGCCGCCGTATTTCTCGGTGTTCAGGCGGATGTAGCCGTTGTCCCGCAGCTCCGCGTTCTCCTTGAGCTTGAAGGCAGGGGAGTCACTGTGGGCCGCGGCCATCATGAAGCCGCCGGTCAGCTTCCGTGGTACGCGGAAGGCGAGGATGCTGGAGCTGTTGCGGGTGACAAAGTACCGGCCGCCGGGAGTCAGGGTCCAGCGGTCCCGCTCAGACAGGGGCGTATAGCCCGCCGCAGTGAGGCGGGCGGCCAGATTGGATACCACATGGTAGCAGCTGGGACTGGCGGCGATGAAGTCCAGCAGCGGCTGGACGGAAGTGTGCGTCATAGAGAAGAACCTCCTTTGTCCTCGAAAGATGGACAATTTTATCGATGGTATTATAGCACACGGGCCGCGGGTCTGGCAAGCGCCGTGCGTCCCCGCCGCAGCCCCGCCCCGAAAGATGCTTGCCAATCGGCGATCTATCCGTTATAATGTCTACTTACACGATACTATTTACGTGATACTATTTCATTTCAGGAAAGGAGGGGGCGGCCGTTCCGGCGGAACGGTCCGTGCAGATATATGAAACAGACCGATGAGCTTCGACCGGCTGTCGCCCCTCTGTGGACGCGAGACTTTACCATCATCACACTGGGCAGCGTGGTATCCATGCTGGGCAACGCCATGTCCGGCTTCGCTCTGAGCCTGCTGGTGCTGGACTACACCGAGTCGTCCCTGCTGTACGCCATCTATATCGCCACGTTCACCGCGCCCCAGATCATCGCACCCATCTTCTCCGGCGCTATTCTGGACAGGTTCTCCCGCAAGAGGACCATCTATACGCTGGACTTTATCTCAGCAGGCATCTACGCCATGGCGGCGTTCATTTTGAGCAGGGGCTGGTTCAGCTTTCCGGTACTGGCGGTGTGGTGCTTCATTATCGGCACTATCAACAGCGTCTATATGGTGGCCTACGAGAGCTTTTACCCCATGCTCATCACCGAGGGCAACTACTCCAAGGCCTACTCTATCGCCAGCGTACTGGAGACGCTGTCGGCGGTGATGATCCCCATCTCCACCTACGTCTACAACAAGGTGGGCATCGCGCCGCTGCTGGGCATCAACGCCGTGTGCTTCCTGACTGCCGCCATCGCCGAGACCCAGATCCGAGCGGAGGAGAAGTACATCGAGGCCCAGCGCGCCACAGTGACGGCGGGGGAGTCCTCCGCGCGGCGGCTGCTGCGGGACATCGGGGAGGGCTTCCGGTTCCTGTGGAGCGAGAAGGAACTGCTGGCGGTAGCGTGCTATTTCGCGTTCAGCTCGCTGGCCGGCGGCGCGTCCCAGGTCATCACGCTGCCCTATTTCAAGGGAGCGTTCCCCAACGGCGAATACGTCTACATGCTGGTGTGGGGCATGATGGTGGTGGGCCGCACCGCCGGCGGACTGGTACACTATAAGGTGCAGCTGCCCACCCACCGGAAGTACGCCATCGCCCTGACGGTGTATATCGTCATCTCCCTGCTGGAGGGCGGGTATCTCTACACGCCGGTGCCGGTGATGATGGCGATGTGCTTGTGCAACGGGCTGCTGGGCGTCACCAGCTATACCATCCGCATCTCCGCCACCCAGAGCTATGTGCCGGACGAGAAAAAGGGACGGTTCAACGGGGCGTTCAATATGCTGAACACCGTGGGGAGCCTTACCGGCCAGCTGGTGGCCGGCGCGCTGACGGTGGTGCTGCCGCCGAGACTGGTACTGACGGCGTTCATGCTGGTGACGGCGGCTGCGGCCATCGTGTTCATCGGCGGGAACAAGACGGCGGTCAGCGCCATCTACAACCGCCAGCAGTGAATTTGTATGCCGACGCGGCGGCGGATGATCCGACACGCCGCGACATAGAACGATATACCATCGTAAATCATGCAAGGAGGAGCAAGATATGAAGTTTTCCGAAATGCCCTACGCCCGCCCCGACACGGAGACGGTGAAAAAGCAGCTGACGAAGCTGACGGAGCGGCTGAAGAACGCCGGCACCTATGAGGAGGCCAAGGCGGCCTTCCTGGAGGAGCAGAAGGCGTCTCTGGCCGTGGAGACCCAGGCCACACTGGCATCCATCCGCCACTCCATCGATACCCGTGACACCTTCTACGATGAGGAGGAGAAGTTCTGGAACACCTTCAGCCCTGAGCTGGAGGAGTATCAGCAGGCATGGAAGGCGGCTATGCTGGAGTCCAAGTTCCGTCCGGAGTTCACCGCAGAGTATGGCGACCTGATGTTCGTCAACGCTGAGATCGCCCGCAAGTGCTTTACGCCGGAGATCATCCCCGAGATGCAGCAGGAGAACGACCTGGTGCAGGCATACGAGAAGCTGCTGGCCTCCGCTCAGATCCCCTTCGAGGGCAAGACCTACACCCTGTCCCAGCTGACGCCGCTGAAGAGCGATCCCGACGATGCGCGGCGTCTGGCGGCGTGGCAGGCCGACGCCAAGTGGTCCATGGAGCACGCGGCGGAGCTGGATGAGCTGTACGACAAGCTGGTACACCTGCGCGACAGCATGGGCAGGAAGATGGGCTATGAGGGCTACACCACCCTGGGCTACTACCGCATGAGCCGCAACTGCTACACCAAGGAGGACGTGGAGAAGTTCCGCACCGCCGTACAGAAGTATCTGGTGCCGGTGGCCGACAAGATCTGCCGCCGTCAGGCGGAGCGTCTGGGCAAGAGCTATCCCCTGAGCTTTGCCGATCTGGCGCTGGAGTTCCGGTCCGGCAATCCCTGCCCTGTGGGTACCCCTGACGACATTCTGGCCCAGGGCATGAAGTTCTACGGCGAGCTGTCCCCCGAGACCAAGGAGTTCTTCCGCACCATGCTGGACAACGAGCTGCTGGACGTGCTGAGCACCGAGGGCAAGCAGGGCGGCGGCTACTGCACCAGTCTGGGCGAGTATGAGGTGCCCTTCATCTTCGCCAACTTCAACGGCACTCAGCACGATGTGGAGGTGGTGACCCACGAGGCCGGTCACGCCTTTGCCGATTGGACCAACCGCAAGCGCATCCCCAGCAGCTACATCTGGCCGACGCTGGAGGGCTGCGAGGTACACTCCATGAGCATGGAGTTCTTTGCCTGGCCGTGGGCCGAGGGCTTCTTCGGTCCCGACACCCGCAAGTTCCTGTACAGCCATCTGGCCGGCGCCCTGACGTTCATTCCCTACGGCACCATGGTGGACCACTTCCAGCACATCGTGTATGAGAAGCCCGACATGACCCCCGCCGAGCGCAACGCCGCCTGGAAGGAACTGACCGGCCTCTACATGCCGTGGGTGAAGATGGACGACAGCGAGATCCCCTTCTACACCGAGGGACGCCGCTGGCAGCGTCAGCACCACATCTACTCCAGCCCGTTCTACTATATCGACTACTGCCTGGCGCAGACCGTGTCCCTGGAGTTCTGGGCCATGATCCAGAAGGATCTGGGCAGCGCCTGGGAGCACTACATGGCCTACACCAGGCAGGGCGGCAGCCGCACCTTCACCGATCTGCTGAAGAACGCCGGCCTGGAGTCTCCCTTTGATGAGAGCTGCCTGCGGGGCGTGTGCGCCGCCGCCGACCAGTGGCTGGACAGCTATGACATGACCGGTATCCGGTAATGGCAGAGGGCAAAGAGCGGCGGGGACGCCGCGACCATCTCAATGATTTCTATCGCGATGTGTCGGGGAACTACGTCTACACCGGCACCTGCTACGTCTGCCGCGCCGCTGAGAAGGAGCGCACTGCGCTCCTTCGGCGGGTGTGGCTGCTGACGGCGGTGATGGCGGCGGCGGTGGTGGCCGGAGGGTTCATCTCCGCGCCGGGCATGGACCGGTGCTTCTACGTGCTGCTGCCCTACGCGGCGGAGGTGGGACTCACCGGCAGCGTCGTATGGGCCACAGTCCGCTGGCAGGCCCGTGAGTACCCCATGCGGGAGTACGTGTACAGGGCCACGGTGCAGGCGCTGCCCGGACGGTGTCTGGGCGAGGCCATCGCGGCAGGCGTGGGCCTTGCGGCGGAGGTCGTATACCTCCTGTTGTCCGGCAGCGGTGGACGCGGCGCACTGGCGGCAGCCTATCTGGCGCTGAAGGCCGTAACCCTTGTGGCAGCACTGTTTGCGCGGCAGCTGGTGCGGCGCAGCGCGTGGGAACCCGTGGGGAAGAGCGGCGAAATCCCGGCAGAATGAGAAAAAAGACTGTACAACAAGCATAAGTATATGGTACAATAGACAAAATGACAGCTTATATCGCAGCGGCGATAGACCGGCCCAAAAGGAAGTACCCCTTTTTCTGTATGCTCTGCATGCAGAATCCCGTTGTGCGCCACGGGTACACACCCGTTGTTGCAAATATATCGAAAAGGAGTTAGATCCAATGAAAAAGGCACTTGCATTGATCCTGTCTCTGGTCATGTGCGTGGGTCTGTTCGCAGGCTGCGGCCAGCAGAACGACGCCAACAATGACGGTAATCAGGGTCAGGGCTCGACCGCTAAGACGCTGGTGGTCGGCACCCAGAACTTCGACGGCAAGTTCTCCCCCTTCTTCTACACCAACGATTATGAGAACCAGGTCATGAGCATGGTTTTCGACGCTCTGCTGGGCACCGACCGTGAGGGCTCCGTGGTGCTGAAGGGCATCGAGGGTGACGTCCGTCCCTACAACGGCACCGACTACACCTACTACGGCGTGGCCGACTGCGAGATCGTTGAGAAAGAGGACGGCACCGTTGACTACAACATCACCCTGAAGCCCGGCGTCAAGTTCTCCGACGGTACCGAGATGACCATCGACGATGTCATCTTCTCCTACTACGTCCTGCTTGACCCCACCTATGACGGCGTGTCCACCCTGTACTCCATCCCCATCAAGGGCCTGGATGCCTATCGTTCTGGCATGGACTCCCGCATGAACCTGATCCTGGCTGCCGGCCCTGACGGCTACACCGCCACCGACTTCTTCACCGAGGATCAGTACAACACCTTCTGGGCTGCCTTCAACGCCGCCGGCGTGAAGTTCACTCAGGAGATCCTGGACTACGTTGTGGCTGCCGGTAGCGCCACCGCCAGTGATTCCGTGGCCGCCCAGGCTGCCAACTGGGGCTATGAGCTGGCCGAGGGCGCCACTGTCGAGGATTTCTGGAAGGCCATCGTGGCTAAGTACGGCTATGACATCTCCGATAACGGCATCAACGCCGAGACCGCCGGTACCAGCATCTCCGCCTTCATCGAGGCTGAGATCGGTGACGCCTTCTCCGACTACACCGTCGGCGTGCAGACCGGTGAGTCCGCTCCCAACGTCGCTGGTATCGTCAAGACCGGCGATTACAGCATGACCGTCACCCTGACCGAGGTCAATGCCACCGCCATCTATCAGATCCCCGTGACCATCTGCCCCATGCACTACTACGGCGAGACCGAGAAGTACGACTATGACAACAACAAGTTCGGCTTCGACAAGGGCGACCTGTCCCACGTCAAGTCTGTGACCTCCGCTCCTGTCGGTTCCGGTCCCTACACCTTCGAGAGCTATTCCAACGGCGCTGTGACCCTGGAGAAGAACGCCGGTTACTGGGAGGGCGAGCCCAAGATCGACACCATCATCTGGCGCGAGATGCAGGATGTGGATAAGATCCCCGGCGTCGTTTCCGGCACCATCGACATCACCGATCCTTCCTACTCCAAGGAAGCTGCCGATCAGATCAAGAAGGCCAACTCCAACGGCGAGATCTCCGGTGACGTGCTGCAGACCGATCTGGTCGCCAATCTGGGCTATGGCTATGTCGGCTTCAACGCCAACCGTGTGAAGGTCGGCAATGGCAACGGCGGCGACGAGGCATCCAAGAACCTGCGTAAGGCTATCGCTACTGTGATCGCTGTGTACCGTGACGTGGCTGTGGACTCCTACTACGGTGAGTTCGCCAATGTTATCAACTACCCCATCTCCGACACCTCCTGGGCCGCTCCCCGTGTCACCGATGAGGGCTACAAGGTCGCTTTCTCCGTGGATGTGAACGGCAACGACATCTACACCGACGGTATGTCCGCCGAGGATAAGTACGCCGCCGCCAAGCAGGCCGCTCTGGGTTACTTCGAGGCTGCCGGCTACACCGTCACCGACGGCAAGATCACCGCGGCTCCCGCGGATGCCCGCATGGACGCTGAGGTCATGGTCGGCGGCAGCGGCACGGGCGACCACCCCACCTTCATGGCTCTGACCCTGGCCTCCGACGCTCTGAAGGAGCTGGGCTTCAACCTGATCGTCTCCGATATGTCCAACTTCTCCGAGATGACCAACGCCATCAACGCTGGTAACGCGGACATGTTCGCCATGGCGTGGCAGGCCACTCCCGACCCCGATATGTTCCAGATCTATCACAGCCAGGGCGGTTCTAACGAGAAGTCCTACTGGATCAAGGATGCCGAGCTGGATGACCTGATCATGCAGGCCCGTCAGTCCACCGATCAGACCTATCGTAAGACCCTGTACAAGGAGTGCCTGGATATCGTGGCCGACTGGGCTGTTGAGATCCCCGTCTATCAGCGCCAGAACTGCATCATCATCTCCAGCCAGCGCGTGAACCTGGATACCGTGACGCCCGATATCACTACCTATTGGCAGTGGTACAACGATCTGGAGCTGCTGGATCTGAAGTAAGCGCCTGATCCGTACATCTGATTTTCCTTAAAGGCCCAAAAACCTTTAAGACGGCTACCCTGCGGCTGCAAAGCCGCAGGGTAGCCTATCCCCGGACTTATCCCGGAGCACCCCAGACACTCTGCGTATGAGTCAGGCGGTTCGACGTCCGTGCCGGAACGACTGCCTGATACGCAGAATCACATTAAAAAGGACAGCGGCCCCTGGCGCGGGGCGGCTGTCGGCAAAACGGAGGGATTGTATGCGCAAATTCTTAGTCAAACGCACACTGCTATCGATTGTGATCCTGTTCTTTGTGACATTCATCATCTATGTGCTGATGCGCTGTCTGCCCGCTTCCTACGTGGAGACGATGGCGCGGCAGCTGTCACAGGCACCCGGCTCCAAGCCCTACGAGGAGTGGCTGGCCCAGCTGAACGCCCAATACGGTCTGGATCTGGAGCTGATCCCAGGCTTTTTCGTGCAGCTGAAAAACCTGGTCACCGGCAACTTCGGCGACAGCTGGAAGTACACCGTGCCCGTCATCCAGAAGTTCAACGAGGTCATCTGGGTGTCCTTCATCATGGGAGCTATCTCTCTGGTGTTCGAGCTGCTGATCGCGGTGCCCCTGGGCATCGTGGCTGCCACCAAGCAGTACAGCGTGACTGACTATACCGTTACCACCGTGGCCCTGCTGGGTATGTCTCTGCCCACGTTCTTCTTTGCCACCCTGCTGAAGCTGGTGTTCTCCGTGAAGCTGGGCTGGTTCGATCTGGTGGGTCTGACAGGACGTGATTTCAATACGCTATCCCGCTTCGGGCAGATACTGGATATGGCCAAGCATCTGGTGCTGCCTATCGTGACGCTGGTGTTCATCTCCATCGGTCCGTGGATGCGCTACGTCCGCACCAACATGCTGGAGGTGCTGAACGCCGACTACATCCGGACTGCCCGCGCCAAGGGCCTGTCCGAGAAAAAGGTCATCTATCACCATGCCTTCCGCAATACGCTGATCCCGCTGGTCACGTTTATCGGCGGCAGCCTGCCCGGCCTGTTCGCCGGCGCGCTGATCACAGAGACGCTGTTCGCTATCCCGGGCATTGGCTACATCTCCTACAACGCCATGGTGGCCGGTGATATTCCGTTCTCCATGTTCTACATGACGTTCCTGGCGATCCTGACGCTGCTGGGCAACCTCATCTCCGATATCCTGTACGCCGTGGTTGATCCGCGGGTACGCATCGCTTGAGAAGGGAGGACGTGACGAATGAGTTATTTTAACGATAAGACGGATAAAGATTTGTCCGTTCCCGGCCATGGGCAGGGAATGCCGGGCACCGATGCCCGCCGCCGTTCCTATGAGCTCAACGAAAAGTACGCGGGAAAGGACAATACGCCCTCTGAGGATAACACGCCCCAGGAGGATTACTCCCTCAGCGATGACCGCCGCGTCAAGGTGCTGTCCCCGGGCACGCTGGTGGCCAAGCGCTTCTTCCGTAACCGGCTGGCTGTGGTGGGTCTCACCATTCTGGCCGTGATGTTCATCTTCTCCTTCATCGGCGGTCTGGTCAGCCCCTACGGGCAGGACGAGGTGTTCTACCGCGACGACATCCAGATGAAGGAATACGCTGCCCTCAGCGAGAACACCGAGTACCGGTACCTCATCGCGGACGGGCAGGAGTTCGGCGCCATCCTGCAGGCGCAGCTGACACTGCACATGGGCAAGGATGACAGCTTCAGCTACAAGGGTGTGAACTACGACATCACCGAGGAGGGCGACAGCCTGTACTCCGTGTCCAGCGGCGGCACACTGCTGGCGGTGGCGTACAAGGACATCGTGAATCCCAGCGTCACCGGTGAGAAGTTCAGCTTCAGCTTCAGCTTCAACGCCCTGAAGGCCCACGTCACCGGTGAGACCGAGTTCACCGCCGATGGCAAGACCTATACCATGGACGACGGCAGCGTGATGCTCAACGGCGAGGAAGTCGCGTACATCAGCCGCTACGTCATCCAGTCCAAGGTGTCCGGCACCGTGATCTCCAAGGAGTTCAAGGAGCGGGTCATTGAGGCCGCGGGCAAGGGAGAGACCCAGATCGAGTACACCAACGAGAACGGCGAGGTTCGAGAGATCCAGCTGGAATACAACCCTGCCAAGTACCAGTGGTCCATCAAGGAGGGCACCGTCACCCGCGTGTTCGACGCCTACTCCTTCCCCAACAAGACCCACCCGCTGGGCACCGATAAGAACGGTATGGATATGCTGACCCGTCTGATGTACGGCGGCCGCGTATCCCTGTGCATCGGCTTCATCGTGGTCATCATTTCCGCCACGCTGGGCGTGATCCTGGGCGGTATCTCCGGCTACTTCGGCGGCTGGGTGGATAATCTCATCATGCGTATCGTGGATATCTTCTACTGCATCCCTTCCACGCCGCTGATCATCATCCTGGGCGCGGCCATGGACGGCATGCGCGTGGACCCGCAGGTCCGTATGCTGTACCTGATGCTGATCCTGGGCTTCCTGGGCTGGCCCGGCATCGCCCGTCTGGTCCGCGGCCAGATCCTATCCCTGCGTGAGCAGGAGTTTATGACCGCTACTGAGGCCTGCGGCATCAGCGTGTCCCGCCGTATCTTCCGGCACCTGATCCCCAACGTGATCCCGCAGCTCATCGTCAACTGCACCATGAGCCTGGGTGCCACCATCATCACCGAGGCGACCCTGTCCTTCCTGGGTCTGGGCGTCAAGTTCCCCTTCGCATCCTGGGGCAACATCATGAACGACGTATCCAACTCCTACGTTCTGACGGAGTACTGGTTCATCTGGATCCCCGCCGGTATCTGCCTGATGCTGACAGTGCTGGGCTTCAACTTCGTGGGCGACGGTCTGCGTGACGCGTTCGACCCGAAGATGAAGCGCTGAGAAAGGAGTGGATCGGAATGGCGAAAAAGCATAACGACGGCTATCTTTCCGCAAAGGAATCCCGCCGTATCTCTAAGGAAAACCGCAAGATCACCAATGAGCTGGAGAAGAAGCGGAAGCGGAAAAACGTGCCGGAGTCCGAGTATCTCACCGAGATGCACGACCCCAACAATGCGGTGGAGTTCGATAACCTCCATACCTACTTCTTTACGGACACCGGCGTGGTCAAGTCCGTGGACGGCGTCACCTTCTCTGTGCCCATCGGTAAGACCGTGGGCGTGGTGGGTGAGTCCGGCTGCGGCAAGTCCGTCACCAGTCTGTCCCTGATGCAGCTGCTGCAGCGGCCCCAGGGCCAGGTGGTGGAGGGCGAGATCCGCCTGAATCTGGGCGACAAAGCCTACGATGTCACCAAGACCCCCGACTCTGTGATGCAGCACCTGCGGGGCAACTTCGTGTCCATGATCTTCCAGGAGCCTATGACCGCGCTGAACCCTGTGTTCCGCATCGGCGACCAGCTGGACGAGGTCATCGCCCTCCACGGCGAGAAGGGCCAGACGGAGGAGCAGGTGCGCGAGCGCTCTATCCAGCTGCTGGAGATGGTGGGCATCGCTAACAGCGCAGGCGTTTACAAGAACTTCCCCCACGAACTGTCCGGCGGTATGCGCCAGCGTGTCATGATCGCCATGGCCCTGGCGTGCAGCCCCCGCCTGATCATCGCCGATGAGCCGACTACGGCGCTGGACGTGACCATTCAGGCGCAGATCCTGGACCTGCTGCGGAACCTGAAGGATAAGATCAATTCCTCCATCATGTTCATCACCCACGATCTGGGCGTTATCGCTGAGATGGCGGACTATGTGGTGGTCATGTATGCGGGACGTATCGTGGAGCAGGGTACGGCGGAGGAGATCTTCGCCCACCCCGCGCATCCCTATACCATCGGCCTGATGGCCTCCAAGCCTGTGGTGGGCCGTCAGGTGGAAAAGCTGTACTCTATCCCCGGCAAGGTGCCCAACCCCATCAACATGCCGGATTACTGCTACTTCAAGGATCGCTGCGAGATGTGCGTAGAGCAGTGCAGCGGCGAATATCCCTGTGAGGTCAGCATTTCCCCCACCCACAAGGTCAGCTGCTACCGCTACTACGACGGCAAGCGGCCCGATCTGGAGGAGCAGGTGGAGCGGGAAATGACCGGCAGCGCCGACAACGGAAAGGAGGGTGAATAAGATGCCGTTCTGGAAAGCAGGTAAGAATGACGATCAGGTCCTCGAGGAGCTGAAAGAGACTCAGAAGCAGAATGCCGACGAGTTTGTCAAGGAGCAGGCATACAGCCAGAAGGCGAAGAAGCCCTCTCTCACCGTGGACAACGATTTCACTCCCGTGGAGTATGATCCCCAGTACATTCTGCAGGTCAACCACCTGAAGAAGTATTTCCCCATCAAGGGCGGCATGGTGTCCAAGACTGTGGGCTACGTCAAGGCTGTGGACGGCGTGACGTTCAACCTCAAGCGCGGCACCACCATGGGTCTGGTGGGCGAGTCCGGCTGCGGCAAAACCACCACCGGCCGTACCATCCTGCGGCTGTACGACAGCAAGACCTCCGGGCAGGTGCTGTTCAACGGGCAGGAGGTCTACGATCTGTCTCCCAAAGAGATGCGCGCCATGCGCACCAAGATGCAGATCATCTTCCAGGACCCGTTCTCCTCACTGTCCCCCCGCATGCCGGTAGGCGAGATCATCGGCGAAGCGGTGCGCGAGCACAACCTGGTGCCGAAGGAGGAGTTCGACGACTACATTGACAAGGTCATGGACAACTGCGGCTTGCAGCCCTTCCACAAGGACCGCTATCCCCATGAGTTCTCCGGCGGCCAGCGGCAGCGTATCTGCATTGCCCGTGCTCTGGCGCTGAACCCCGAGTTCATTGTCTGTGACGAGCCGGTGTCCGCACTGGACGTGTCCATTCAGGCGCAGATCATCAACCTGCTCAAGGAGATCCAGAAGAAGTACAACCTAACGTACCTGTTCATTAGTCACGACCTGTCCGTGGTGGAGCACATCTCCGACACGGTGGGCGTCATGTATCTGGGCAATCTGGTGGAGTATGGCGCCACGGAGGATATCTTCCGCAACCCGCTGCACCCCTATACCAAAGCCCTGTTCTCCGCCATCCCCATCCCCGATCCCACGGTGAAGATGAACCGTATCGTGCTGGAGGGTAGCATCCCGTCTCCCGCCAACCCGCCCAAGGGCTGCAAATTCCACACCCGCTGCGCCAACTGCATGGCCTGCTGCAAGGAGGAAGCTCCTGTCCAGCGCGAGCTGGAGCCGGGCCACTTTGTGGCGTGCCATCTGTACGATAAGTAATGGCGAAGAAGCGAACCTATCAGGATGACGATGGGCGGACCATCGCCGATATGAGCGGCGTAGGGCCGTCGCCCATGCTGTTCCCGCGCATGTCTAAGAAGGCGACACCGCAGGAGCCGTCGCCCGCCGATGACCGGCCCTGGGAGTCCCAGGAGCAGTTTACGCCGGAGCAGCGCCGCGCCGCCATGGGCGGTGCGCTGAAGGCGGCCATGCTCATCGCCGGCGTGTTCATCGCCGCCGGCGCCGTGGCGATTCTGGTCATGCAGCTCATTTGGAATCACTGAAGAAAGAACACAGCGGCATTGACCGCTGTGTTCTTTTTTGCCCCGTGGCGGCGGCAGTCCGGAGGAAGGTGATTCATGGAGGATGTTTTGGAACGTGGGGGTTGAGTATACGGGAGCTTTGCCTGCCGGAGGGTGGGCTTTTTTCGTATCGCGGCATATTTGGGGACGAGCCGTCATACAAGTGAATATCACACAGGAAGGGGAGCGGAGCATGGAATTGAGCTATGCCATAGCACGCTATGAACAGGCGCTGGAGCTGCTGCCGGTGCGGTGGCAGCAGGCGGCGCGGCGGCTGCCGGACTGGAGGAAGGCGCAGGCGGAGGAGTTCCGCCTGCGGACGGGGCGGCCTATGACGGTGCTGACGTGTGAAGGGGAGATACTTGTCAGCGATGAGCTGCCGAGGGCACTGGTGACGCAGTCCGACTTGGAGCAGCTGTGCGACATGGTGACGGGATACTCCCGCTACGCTGTGTCGGAGACGCTGAGCAAGGGGTATCTCATCGGCCGCGGCGGCTTTCGGGTAGGCGTCTGCGGCACCGCCGTCCTGCGGGACGGGGCTAACACCAACCTGCGGGACATCTCCTCCGTAGCCGTTCGTATCAGCCGTCAGGTGCGGGGATTGGCAGAGCCGCTGCTGCGAGAGCTGTGGGAGCCGGAGGGCTTTCCCAGTACGCTGCTGCTGGCGCCGCCGGGGGTGGGCAAGACCACTCTGCTGCGGGACATGATCTGTGCGCTGTCCGACGGGGACGAGCAGCGCCCCGCCTGCCGCGTGGGTATCGTGGACGAGCGGGGCGAGCTGGCGGCCATGTACCGCGGCGTGCCGCAGCTGGAGGTGGGGGCCCACACCGACGTGCTGGACGGGTGTCCCAAGGCGCTGGGCATCACCATGCTGCTGCGGTCTGCCAACCCACAGGTCATCGCGGTGGATGAAATCACCGCAGAGGAGGACCTACGGGCCATGCTGTCCGCCGCACACTGCGGCGTGGCGCTGCTGGCCACCATCCACGCCGCGAACAGGGAGGAGCTGGCGCGGAAGCCGCTGTTTGCCCGACTGCTGGAGATGCGGGTATTCCAAAGGATAGTGACCATCACCGTAGAGAATGGACGCCGCGTCTATCGGGTGGAGGCGCTGTGACGGCCAAGCTGGCGGGGGCAGCGCTGATCGTAGCCGGTGCGGTCTGGTGCTGCGCAGCAAGACGCAGGCGGCAGCGGCAGCGCCTGACACTGGCCCAGGCAATGGCCCAGGCGCTGAGCGCCATGGAGACGGGCATCCGCTGGCAAAGGCGGCCCATGCCGCAGCTGCTGGAACAGCTGGCACAGCGGCCCGTGTGCGGGACGTACTTCGACGCGGTGCGGGAAATGCTGCAAAGCGATATGCCTTTACAGATAGCGTGGAACAGGACATTTTCACGGATTCCGGATGCGGAGACGGCGGAGGTGCTGCGGCGCATGGAGCTGGGCGGAGATGAGACGCGGCTGCTGACACAGCTGGAGGACGCGCGGCAGGCGCTGACAACGCTGGCGGCGCGGTGGGCGCGGGAGGATGCACAGGACCGCAGAGTGGCGGGGGCACTGGCACTGTCCGCTGCGGGGCTGCTGGTGATCTTACTGATTTGAGGGTAGTACATGGACGTTGATCTGATTTTCAAAATTGCGGCCATCGGGATACTGGTGGCGGTGCTGAACCTGCTGCTGGTCCGCAGCGGACGGGAGGAGCAGGCCATGATGACCACGCTGGCGGGGCTGATCGTGGTGCTGATGATGCTGGTGCAGCAGATCAGCGACCTGTTCGATCTGGTCAAGACGCTGTTCTCCCTGTGAGCCATGGAGACGGTGATCCGACTTTGCGCGCTGTGTCTCACCGGCGCGCTGCTGGCGGTGCTGCTGAAGCGGACAAACCCCGACATTGCGCTGCTGCTGGCGGTGGCGGTGTGCGGTGCGGCGCTGCTGTTGCTGGCGGAGCCGCTGGGGCAGGTGCGGGACCTGTTTACCCAGCTGCTCGACTGGGGCGGGCTGCCCACGGATCTGTTTCTGCCGCTGGTAAAAACGGTGGGTATTGCGCTGGTGAGTCGGACAGGCTCCGACCTGTGCCGCGACGCGGGGGAGAGCGCCATGGCATCACTGGTGGAGACAGCGGGGGCTGTCACGGCCATTCTGGTGTCGCTGCCGCTGTTTCAGGCGGCGTGGGACATGCTGAGGGGGCTGCTATGAGGGGAGTGAAGGTATGGATGGCCGCGGCGGTGCTGCTGTGGCTGCTGGTGACGCCGGCGCAGGCGTCCGTCATCCCCGACAGCGTGACGGAGGCGCTGCCGCCGGAGGCTGCGGCCCATCTGGAGGGCCTGGATGAGACACCGGACCACACCACGTGGTCGGAGGGGCTGGCCCGCCTGTGGCACGACACCCAGCAGCAACTGGGAGAGGCTCTGCGGGAAAAGGCGTCCGGCGCGGCGCTGCTGCTGGGCGTGGTACTGCTGTGCGGCGTGGCGGAGAGCTTCTTCACGGCGGCGGAGCAGCCATCGGTGCCGCGGTTCGTGCCCATGGCGGGGGCTCTGGCCATCACGCTCACTGCTGCGGGGGACCTGCAGCAGATGATGGGACTGGGGGTGGAGACCATGGAGGAGCTGGACGTGTTTGCCAAGGCACTGCTGCCCACACTGTCGGCGGCTGCGGCCGCCAGCGGCGGAGCCATCACAGCGGGGACACGACAGGTGGCTACGGTGTTTTTTGCCAACCTGCTGCTCAGCGTGATCCGGAAGCTGCTGCTGCCGCTGCTGTATTGCTGTATCACGGCGGCCGCCGCCGACACCATGGCGCCGGATCACGGCCTGAAAAAAATTGGCGCAGGTATCAGCAAGGCTGTGACCTGGGCTCTGACAGCCACCATGGTGGTGTTTACCGGCTTTCTGACCCTGACCGGCGCGGCCACCGGCGCGGCGGACGCCATGACGGTGCAGATGACCCGCAGTGCCATCGCCACGGCGGTGCCGGTGGTGGGGTCCATCATCTCCGAGGCCACGGGGACGGTGCTGGCGGGAGCAGGGGTGCTGAAAAACGCCGTGGGTATCTTTGGGATGCTGGCGGTGCTGGCCATCTGCCTGACGCCGTTTCTGAACATGGCGGTGCAGTATCTGCTGTACAAGCTGACGGCGTTTCTGGCGGGCATCGTGACGCAGGGGGCTCTGGCGGAGCTTATCAACGCACTGGGCACGGCCTTCGGCCTGATGCTGGGTATGACCGGCAGCTGCGCACTGCTGCTGCTCATCTCCATCACCTCCGCCGTGTCGGCGGTAACGGCATGATCGGGGCGCTGCGGACATGGCTGCTGTCCATCATCGCAGCCGGACTGGTGCTGTCCATCCTGTACGCCCTGCTGCCCAAGGGGCGGCTGCGGCCCATCGTCCGCACCGCGGGCGGCGTGGTGCTGATGCTGGTGATCCTGCGGCCGTTGACGGAGCTGGACCTGGAAGGCTTTGCCGTATCCTACGACGACTACGCCCGGGAGATCCGGGAGTTGACGGAGCAGTACCGCGCGGCGGACACGGCGGAGCTGGCAGCTATCATAGAGCGGGAGACCGCCGCATATATATCGGACAAAGGCGCGGCGCTGGGGGTGAATTGCCACGCCGTAGTGGAGACGGAGCTGCGCTCCGGCGTGCCCTACCCCTGCGCGGTGACTCTGGACGTGGAGAGAAACGAGACGCTGGCCGCCTGCATTGCCGCCGATCTGGGCATCGGCAAGGAGGCACAGGTCTGGCAGGCGGCTGGGGAGAGGTGACATATGAAGCTGGAGAAATGGACGGGACTGCTGAAGAAGTACCGATATGCGGCGCTGATCGTGCTGGCGGGGATGGTACTGATGCTGCTGCCCACCGGCGGCAGCAAGGCAGACAGCGGGGGTGACAGCAGCGAGGCGGCGGAGACCTTCTCACTGGAGGAGACGGAGAAGCGCATGGCGGAGGTGCTGGGTACCATCAACGGCGTGGGCCGCGTGCGCATCATGCTGACGCTGCGTTCCGGCTCCACCCTGCGTCTGGCGGAGGACAGCACCATCTCCGACAGCACCGGCGGCCAAACTAAGCAGGAAAAGCAGGTGCTCACCGTCAATCGCGGCAGCGGACGGCAGGAGGTGGTGGTGACCCAGCAGCTCTATCCCACCTATCAGGGGGCGGTGGTGGTCTGCGAGGGAGCCGGCAGCAGCACCGTGCGGCTGGCGGTGGTGAACGCGGTGTCTGTGCTGACGGGGCTCAGCAGCGACAAAATCTCGGTGGTCAAGTGGAAGTCATAGAAAAATGAGGAGGAGTTGGAGCATGAAACAGGTATGGAAGCGGCGCGCAGTGGTGGCGGCGGTACTGATGCTGGTGGGCACCTCGGTGTATCTCAACTGGCGTTATGCCGGAACCGTGGAGGACAGCGGCAAAAAAGTGCTTGGACAGTCAGCACTGGTGAACGGCGAGACCACGGACGCAGAGGTGACTGCCGCCGGTGACGACTATTTCGCCACGGCGCGGCTCAGCCGAAAGCAGGCACGTGACACCGCCATCAGCATGCTGCAGGAGGCGCAGGTGGACGAAAACGCCACGGAGGACGTGCTGAACGAAGCGTCCCAGACGATGCAGGTGTTGGCGGCCTACACCGTGGCGGAGTCCCAGATCGAGAGCCTGGTGGTGGCCAAGGGCTATGCCGACTGCGTGGCATTCATGGGCGACGATGCCATCAGCGTGGTGGTGTCTGATCCAGACGGGCTGGATACCGTGGATGTGGCCCGCATCAAGGACATCGTGGTCAGCGAGACCAGCTATACGCCGGATCAGATCCGCATCATGGAGGCGGGAGCCACGGCACAGACCGGCAATCCCCAGGAGGCGGAGGTGCCCACCGCCGCTGCGGAAGAGACGCAGGCAGAGGACGCAAAATAGGTGTTGTATTTCGGCACAAAAAATGGTATACTGAACTGAATCACGAAAGACAGCACAAGGAGATAACGCAACATGGCTGAAAATAAGGAATACATGATCCATCAGGAGGAGGACGGCGCCATCCAGATCTCGGAGGACGTCGTGGCCTCTATCGCATCCACCACTGCGTCTGAGGTGGATGGTGTCAGCGCCATGATGAGCGCCAATGTGTCCGATCTGATGGGCGGCAAGAAGATGTCCGCCAAGGGCGTCCGTGTGGAGATGGATGGAGAGGCCATCGCGGTGAACCTGTTCATCGTGGTGCGCTACGGCAGCGCCATCGGTGACGTGGCCAAGAAGGTGCAGCAGATGGTGCGTACCGCACTGGAAGGTATGACCGGCTTCCGGGTGGCGGCGGTCAATGTCCACGTGGGCGGCATCAGCTTCAACTGAACCAAACGAACTGAGAGAGAAAAGGTACACGTTTATGACACGCAATACGGCCCGCGAGATCGCCACACATCTCGCCTATGAACTGAGCTTCAATGACCTGCCTGTGGAGGAGTTTCTGGACCTGCAGCTGAGCGGGGAGAGCTTCGCTGCGCTGGCACCGGAGCATCCCGTCTATGAGGAGCGCCCCAACGCCAAGCAGGAGGAGTATATCCGCCGTCTCGTCTCCGGCGTGGCGGAGCACGCGGCGGAGCTGGACGCGGACATCGAAAAATATGCCAAGGGCTGGCGGTTCGAGCGAATCTCCCTGGTGGCCTCCGCCATCATGCGGGTGGCCATGTACGAGATGCTGTACATGGCGGACATTCCCGCCGGTGTCGCCATCAACGAGGCGGTGGAGATCGCCAAGCATTACGAATCGCCGGAAGTGGTGAAATTTATCAACGGCATCCTGGGCAGCTTCGCCCGGGGCGAGCTGAAGGAATGAGTCAGGAAGGCAGAGCTTGCGCTCTGCCTTTTCCGCATGGAACGAGGAGGGCGGCATGGACGAACGGCATGTGTTTACCGTCACCGAACTGAATAACTGCGTTAAGGAGTTGGTGGAGTCCGTCCCCGCCTTTGGCGACCTGCTGCTGAAGGGAGAGATCTCCAACTACAAGGTGTACCCCTCGGGGCACCACTACTTCACGCTGAAGGACAGCCAGAGCGCCCTGCGCTGCGTGATGTTCAAGGGCTCCGCCGCCAAGCTGCGGTTCCGGCCGGAGAACGGCATGCAGGTCATCGCCTCCGGCCGTATCAGTGTCTACCCGCGGGACGGCGCGTACCAGCTGTATTGCAGCGGACTGTCCGCCGATGGTGTGGGCGACCTGTACGTAGCTTTTGAGCAGCTAAAGGATAAGCTGTATCGGGAGGGGCTGTTCGACCCTGCCCACAAGAAGCCGCTGCCCCGCTATCCCCAGCGCATCGCCATTGTTACTTCGTCGGCGGGCGCGGCGGTACACGACATGATCCGTATCCTGCGCCGCCGGTATCCCATCGCCAAGGTGCTGCTGCTGCCAGTGCGGGTACAGGGAGTGGAGGCACCGCCGGAGATCGTGGGCGCCATCCGCTATGCAAACCGCTACCACCTGGCGGATGTGCTCATCACCGGCCGCGGCGGAGGCTCGCTGGAGGACCTGTGGGCCTTCAACGATGAGCGGGTGGCCAGGGCCATCTATGACTCGGAGATCCCCGTCATCTCCGCCGTGGGGCATGAGCCGGACGTGGCCATCAGCGACTTTGTGGCCGACCGGCGGGCATCTACGCCGTCCAATGCGGCGGAAATCGCCGTACCGGATATGGCGGAACTGCTGCGGGCCTTGCAGGGAAGCCGGGAACGTATGGCCCAGAGCCTGCTTCACGGCCTGCACCGGCAGGAGGAGCGGTTGGCGGACTTTGAGAAGAAGCGGGTACTGACGGATCCCACCGCCTTTCTGGCGGACCGGCGGCTGTATCTGGACCATGTGGTCCACCGGCTGGCCGCCGCGGAAAGGGACTGCGTGGCAGGGGAGAACCGCCGGTTCGCGGCGGCTGCCGCCGCACTGGACGCCCTGAGCCCCCTGAAGGTGCTGGCCCGGGGCTACGCCGTGGCCCAGAACGGAGAGGGCACGGTGCTGAAAAGCGCCGCCGATGTGGCGGTGGGGGAGCACATCCGCGTCCGGCTGGCCCAGGGGAGCTTACAATGTGACGTTGTGGACAAGGAGGACTGACATGGCCGCAAAAAAGACGTTTGAGGAGAATATGGCCCGTCTGGAGCAGATCGTGACGCTGCTGGAGAAGGGAGACGCCCAGCTGACGGACAGCCTGGCGCTGTTCGAGGAGGGCACGAAGCTGGCGGCTCAGTGCCGCAAGGAACTGGACAGCGCGGAACAGAAGGTGGTCAAGCTGATGAAGGGCCCTGATGGCGCGCCGTTGGAGAGCGATTTTCTCGCGGAGGAATGACCATGAGCTACGAGACACAGTACGCGGCGTATCAGCAGGGCATCGAAGACTATCTGGCCGGTCTGTTCACCGCCGAGACCCCCTACAAGAAGCTGTACGAGGCCATCCGGTACAGCCTGCTGGCCGGCGGCAAGCGCATCCGGCCGGTGCTGACGCTGGAGTTTGCCCGCCTGGGCGGCATCGATTGGCATCTGGCGCTGCCCTACGGCTGTGCGCTGGAGCTGGTACACAACTACTCCCTGATCCACGACGACCTGCCCTGCATGGACAACGATGATCTGCGCCGCGGCAAGCCCACCAACCACAAGGTGTACGGCGAGACGCTGGCGGTGCTGGCCGGCGATGCTATGCAGCCCGAGGCGTTCCGCCTGATGGCGGAAGCACCCTGCCTGCCGGCGGAGAACCGGCTGGAGGCTGTCCGCACACTGGCCCGCGCCTGCGGCGCCGATGGCATGGTGGGCGGTCAGGTGCTGGACACCGTCTACGATGTCCGCGATGCGGCAGGGCTGACGGTGCTGAACCGGCTCAAGACCGGCGTGATGATCTCCGCGGCGGCGGAGCTGGGCTGTATTGCCTCGGAAATGCCTGCCACCATGCGCGCTCAAGCGCTGGTGTACGCTGATGCCATCGGCAGGGGCTTCCAGATCCGCGACGACATGCTGGATGTGGAGGGGGACCAGGCCGTGTTCGGCAAGCCTATCGGTTCCGATGTTCAGGAGGGCAAGGTGACCTTCGTGGATGTGATCGGCATGGACGCCTGCCGCCAGGAGGTGGCCGCCTGCACCGAGACGGCCAAGGCAGCGGTGGCCGGATGGCCGGACCATGGTTTCCTCTGGGAGCTGGCGGACCGAATGGTGGGCCGCAGGAAGTGAGAATAAAAGAATACCCGCACCACGGTGCGGGTATTCTTTTATTGCTCTTTCCCGTAGTCGCACAACGACTGTAAAGGGCATTCGCTGCATAGGGGACCACGGGCCATGCACAGGGCGCGGCCGTGGAGCACCATGCGGTGGCAGAAGTTGTTGGACTCCTCTGGCGGGATGACCTTCCGTAGCTGCTGCTCTACCTTCAGGGGGTCCTTGCTGCCGTCGGTGATGCCCAGCCGTCCGGTGATGCGGATGCAGTGGGTGTCGCAGACGTAGCCCTCCTGGCCGTAGATGTCGCCCAGAATCAGGTTGGCCGTCTTGCGGCCCACGCCGGGCAGCGTCAGCAAGTCCTCCATATTGTCGGGGACCTTTCCGCCGAACCGCGCCAGCAGCTGCTGGGCGGCGGCCACGATGTCCCGCGCCTTGGCCCGCCAGAAGCCGCAGGACTGGACGCAGCGGCCTACCTCGTCCACATCGGCATCAGCGAACGCCTCCAGCGTGGGATAGCGCTGGAACAGCGCCGGCGTTACCAGATTTACCCGGGCATCGGTACACTGGGCTGCCAGCCGCACGGAAAACAGCAGCTCATAGTCCTTGCCGTAATCCAGCGAACAGGCTGCATCGGGGTACAGCTCCTTCAGTGCCGCGATGATAGCGGCGATCTCCTGTGTGGTTTTCATGGGCTTCACCTCGCCTGATATTATAACAGCGGTTGCAGAAAAAGGCAATCCATGTTATAATGTCCGGACGGAAAGGAGGTGCGGCCCATGCGCCCGCTGGCAGACGAAATACGGCCCCAGACGCTGGACGAGGTGGCGGGGCAGAAGCACCTGCTGGGGCAGGGGGCTCTGCTGCGCCGTCTCATCGAGAACGGTACCGACACCAACCTGATCTTTTACGGCCCTTCCGGCACCGGCAAGACCACTGTGGCCAACATCATCGCCAAGCAGGCGAAAAAGACCCTGTACTACCTGAACGCCACCACCGCGTCGCTGCAGGATGTGAAAAACGTCATCGGCGATGTGGGTACCATGATGGCGCCTAACGGCGTGCTGCTGTATCTGGACGAGATCCAGTACTTCAATAAGAAGCAGCAGCAGAGTTTGCTGGAATTCCTGGAGAACGGTAAGATCACCATGATCGCCTCTACCACGGAGAATCCGTATTTCTACATTTACAACGCCCTGCTGTCCCGAAGCACCGTGTTCGAGTTCAAGCCCCTGGCGGTGGAGGAGACCATTCCCGCCGTGGAGCGGGCACTGCGCATCGAGCAGGAGCGGAGCCCGCTGCCATTTACGTGGGAGGACACCGTGCCCCGCACCGTGGCCAGCGGCTGCGGCGGCGACGTGCGCAAGGCCATCAATGCCGTGGAGTTGCTGTACCGAGGAGCGCGGACTGTCGACGGTGGACTGTATGTGACAAGGGATGATGCTTTACAACTCAGCCAGCGCAGCGCTATGCGCTACGACAGGGAAGGAGATGACCACTACGACCTGTTGTCGGCGCTGCAAAAGTCCATCCGCGGCTCCGACCCTGACGCGGCGGTGTACTATCTGGGACGGCTGCTGGTGGCGGGGGATCTGCTGTCGCCCTGTCGTCGGCTGTTGGTCATCGCGGCAGAGGATATCGGCCTGGCCTACCCCCAGGGCATTGTGGTGACGAAGGCCTGCGTGGATGCGGCGCTGCAGCTGGGACTGCCGGAGGCGCGGCTGCCGCTGGCGGAGGCCGCTGTGCTGCTGGCCACTGCACCCAAGTCCAACAGTGCCCACAATGCCATCATCGCCGCTATGGCGGACATCCAGAACGGCGCGGTGGGGGAGATCCCGCGGCATCTGAAGAACGTTCACGCCGACAGTGCCGGCTCTGCCAGGCCCGACGCCTACAAGTACCCGCACAATTATCCAAATCACTATGTAAAGCAAAGATACTTGCCGGAGGTGATGGGCGATAAGACATATTATGAGTACGGGCCCAACAAGACGGAACAGGCGGCTAAGCGCTATTGGGACGACATCAAGGGGACGTGACCATGGAACTGCACCTGAATGACATACTGGAACTGAAAAAAGACCACCCTTGCGGCAGCCGCCGCTGGCAGGTGCTGCGGGTGGGAATGGATATCAAGCTGCGCTGTCTGGGCTGCGGGCATGAGGTGATGCAGCCGCGCCGCAAGGTGGAGAAGATGATCAGGCGCATCGTACCGAAGGAGGAATGAACATGAGACCGAAATGGACACGCTACGTTGCCATGGGCATCGCGCTGCTTCTGGCTTTCGTCATGCTGGTGTCGCTGGTAGTGCCCTATCTGGGTATGTGAGGCGGCTATGAAACACTGTATCCTTGCCAAATACCGGCCGGAGGTCTATCCTCGCCGACAGGAACTGCTGCCCCGCATCCGCCAGATCTTCAGCGCCGCCTCGGAGCTGGAGGGCGTCAGCGGTGCGTCGGTCTATCCCAACTGCGTGGCGCGGGACAACCGGTACGATGTGCTGATCGTACTGGATATGGCGCCGGAAGCGCTGCCGGTGTACGACGCATCGGCTATGCACCACCTCTGGAAGGAGGAGTTCGGCCCGCTGCTGGCGCAGAAGGCCATCTTTGATTTTGAAGCGTAATGCCCCCGCAGATACATACCGCACGGAAAGGTTTCTCCTTTTCCGTGCGGTTTCTTTTTTTGACGGTTTTCTTTGCCGCCGCGTTCTATAATGGACGGGCGAGGTGAGGCGAGATGGTGGTGTATCTGGATCGGGTGTTCCTGCTGAACCTGCTGGTCGACTATCTGCTGCTGCTGTCGGCGGCGCAGCTATCCGGCAGGACGCTCAGCCGCCTGCGCCTGCTGCTGTGCGCCGCCGGAGGCGGTCTGTACGCGGTGGCCACGTTCCTGCCGGGCTGCGGTTTTCTGCGCGGCCCGCTGTGCCAGCTGGCGGCGGGTGGGGCCATGGCCCTATGCGCTTTTCGGGGACGGCGGCGGCCGGCACTGCTGTTTTTGCTGCTGTCCGGCGGACTGGCGGGCTTCGTACTGGCGCTGGGACTGTGGGCCGGATCACCCACGGCACTGCTGCACCGCATCTATCGGGGCGAGATGAACTGGCCGCTGCTGCTGGGCGCTGCACTTTGCTTCTATTTGCTGCTGCGTCTGCTGCTGGGGCAAGGGGCACGCCATGGAGGAGGAGAACGATTGAAGGTCACCATATCTGTCTGCGGACGAAAGCAGACCGTCACGGCGCTGCATGACACCGGAAACACACTGCGGGACCCTGTGTCGGGCCGCCCGGCGTTAGTGCTGGAGCGGGAGGCAGCGGAGGATCTGTGGCCGCCGGACGTGGCGGCAGTGCTGGCATCGCCGCTGCCGCCGGAGGAGAAAATGGCGCGGCTGCACCGGCTGGGGGCGACTGTGACGTTCACCCTGCTGCCGTTCCGCAGCGTGGGTGTGCCATCGGGTCTGCTGCTGGCGGCCCGCAGCGACTACATAGAGATCAATGGGCGGCGCTACCCACGGACACCGGTGGCGCTGACGGAGCACCCCATCAGCGACGGCGGGTGCCACGCCCTGTGGGGAGATCCGGATGGGGAGGAGGTGATGGCGGATGCGGAAGCTGCTGCTGCGGCTGCTGACGTTTCTGCGGAGACGACGCAGGCCGGATAAGATCATGTACATTGGCGGCAGCGATACTCTGCCGCCGCCGCTGCCGCGGGATCAGGAGGCGGAGCTTCTGGCTCGCCTGGATCAGGGGGAGCTGCCGGTGCGGCAGACCCTCATCGAGCGGAATCTGCGGCTGGTGGTCTATATTGCCCGCCGGTTCGAGAACACTGGCATCAACATCGAGGACCTGATCTCCATTGGCACCATCGGGCTCATCAAAGCCATCAATACCTTCCGTACCGACAAGAACATCAAGCTGGCCACCTACGCTTCCCGCTGCATCGAGAACGAGATCCTGATGTATCTGCGGAAGAATAACGGCAGCCGCGTGGAGGTCAGCTTCGACGAGCCGCTGAGCACCGACTGGGACGGCAAGGAGCTGCTGCTCAGCGATGTGCTGGGCACGGACAGCGATGTAGTGATGCGGCCCATCGAGGCCGACGTGGACCGCCAGATGCTGGCGGACGCCGTGGCCAAGCTGAACCCACGGGAGCGGGATATCATCACCATGCGATTCGGACTGGGCGGCAGCAAGGAGCTGACCCAGAAGGAGGTGGCGGACCGGCTGGGCATCTCCCAGTCCTACATCTCGCGGCTTGAAAAGCGTATCATCCTGCGGCTCAGGCGGGAAATTCTGCGCATGAGCTGAAAAACGCCTGTGAAGGAAATCTCCTTCACAGGCGTTGACCGTCAATATTTATTGCAAAAACAGGGAGGCGGGGCGGTTGATGACCATCATGTTGTAGTACCGCAACAGGTGGTAGTCGTCCTTGTCCAGCTTAATGGTGTTCAGCAGGCGCTCTGTCTCGTCCAGCGGCTCCTTGGAGATCAGGGCCTTCAGAGCGATGGGGGCGAAGAAGGGGGTGGAGCCGATACCGGACAGCAGGCCGATGGCCGGCGTGCGGTTGGACATGGGGTTCAGCATGCAGATGTACATCTTCTCCGCCTCGTTGATCTGGTTGGTCAGTACCATATGGGTGATGGTGTCATAGGCTTTCATCTCACCGGTGAACAGGTGCTGGCATCGATCCGGATCGGAGAAGGACGTGACCCCCAGATACAGCGTGACCTCAATGCCCTCGCGGTCGGCGGCACGGGAGAACCGCAGCAGGGAGCGCACCATCTGGCGCACACGGCCGTCGTAGTAGTACATATACGCCAGGGACTGGTTGAAGTAGTTGTTCTTGGGCAGCGCCGCATCCTGATGGAATACCGGAGGCTGGTAGTCGATGAAGCACTTCAGGTCGATGTCCAGGGCCTGGGCGATGTCGTACAGCGTCTCGATGTCGATGGTAATGGCGCCGTTTTCGTACTTGGACAGCGTGGCCTTGCTCTTGTTGATCATGGCAGAGAACTGCTCAATGGTATAGCCGCGGCTCTTCCGGTATTTTTTGATACGCTGCCCCACGAAATAGGAAAAAGAACTCATTTGCGTCACCTCCTGCGACAGCACAATCATACCAAACATTTGGTAGGAAGTCAACTATTAGTTTCGGAATATGAAACAAATTTTCCGCCTGATTTCCCTGCAATAAACGGCATGTTGAAGAATGACAAAAAAGACCCATCCTTGCGGATGGGCCTTTTTGCCTATGTCGGGGAGTGACCTTACTTGGCGGCCTCCATACCGGCCAGCAGAGCCTTTTTGTTGCCATCCAGGAAGCGGGCTTTCTTCTCACCCAGCTCGATACGGATGGCTTCCATCATGCTCTCCACGGTGGTGACGGGAGCTACAGCCAGAACAGCACCCAGGATAGCCACGTTGGCGCCCTTGGGGTTACCGATGGACTCGGCGATGCCGTTAGCGTCGCAGTACACCACGGTGATGTCGTCGCGGACGGCCTTGCGGTCGATGATGCTGCTGTTGATGACCAGCACACCGCCGGGCTTCACGTGCGCCTCAAACTTGTCCAGAGAAGGACGGTTCATGGCGACGATGACGTCGGCCTTATCCACCAGGGGGGAGGCAACGGGATCATCGGAGACGATGACGGAGCAGTTGGCGGTACCACCGCGCATTTCAGGGCCGTAGGAAGGCAGCCAGGAGACGTGCTTGCCGTCCAGCATGCAGGCCATGGCCACGAATTTACCGATCAGGAGCATGCCCTGACCGCCGAAACCGGCAAAAATGAAGGTTTTTTCCATATTACTCGGCCTCCTTGTCTTTGTAAACGCCCAGCGGGTAATAGGGGATCATGTTCTTCTCCAGCCACTCCATAGCCTCCACAGGAGACAGGCCCCAGTTGGTGGGGCAGGTGGACAGGACCTCGATCATGGTGAAGCCCTTACCCTCCATCTGCAGGCGGAAGGCCTTGGCGATGGCCTTCTTGGCCTTGGCGATATTGGCGGTGTTGTTGACTGCCACGCGCTCGATGTAGTAGGAGCTGGGCACAGCGGCCAGCATCTCGGACATCTTGATGGGCAGACCACTCCACTCCTCGCTGCGGCCGGTGGGGCAGGTAGTAGCCTTCTGGCCAATCAGGGTGGTGGGGGCCATCTGGCCGCCGGTCATGCCGTAAATAGCGTTGTTGACGAAGATGGTGGTGATCTTCTCACCGCGGTGGGCGGCGTGAACGATCTCGGCGGTACCGATGGAGGCCAGATCGCCGTCGCCCTGATAGGTGAACACCAGAGTGTCCTTGCCCACGGAGCGCTTGACGCCGGTGGCCACTGCGGGAGCGCGGCCATGAGCGGCCTCGTACATGTCGCAGTTGAAGTAGTCATAGGCAAACACGGAACAGCCAACGGGGGCTACACCGATGACCTTGCCATCCAGGTGCATCTCATCGATGACCTCGGCCACCAGACGGTGAATAATACCGTGGTTGCAGCCGGGGCAGTAATGGAACTGCTTGTCACTCAGCAGCTTTGTCTTTTCAAACAGTACAGCCATCTTATTTACCCTCCTTCATGCTCAGGATCTTCTCAACGATCTCACTGGTAGAGGGCATCTGGCTGCCACAGTGACCGAAGAAGTCCACGGGCTTTTCGCCGTTGAGGGCCAGCTTGACGTCCTCCAGCATCTGGCCTTCGTTCAGCTCCACGTCCAGAACAGCCTTCACGCTGGGCTGGCAGCAGGCATCGTGCATCGCCTTGGCGGGGAAGGGCCACACGGTGATGGGACGGACCAGACCGACATGGATGCCCTTTCCCTTCAGCTCAGCGATAGCGCTCTTGGCGATACGGGCCACGGTGCCGAAAGCGGTGATGATGTACTCAGCACCCTCGCAGTTGTAGGATTCCCACTGCTGCTCGTTCTCAACGACTCTCTTATACATAGCCTGCAGCTCGTCATTATGGACGGCCAGGCTCTCGGTGTCGATGTAGATGGAGTTGATGACGCCGCGCTTGGCAGGATCATCGCCGGGCTTCCAGCCTGTGCAGGCCCAGGGCTTCTCCTCGGGATCGACCTTGTAGTCCACCATCTCGGGCAGCTCCACGGGCTCCATCATCTGGGCGATGATGCCGTCCGCCAGGAACAGAACGGGGATGCGGTACTTCTCGGCCTTCTCGTAAGCGATCATCATCAGGTCGATGGCCTCCTGCACGGAAGCGGGAGCGAAGGTCAGCAGGTGATAGTCACCGTTGCCGCCGCCCTTGACACCCTGGAAATAGTCGCCCTGGGATGCCTGGATGTTGCCCAGACCGGGGCCGCCGCGCATCACGTTGATGATAACAGCGGGGACCATGGCGCCTGCGCAGTAGGAGATGCCCTCCTGCTTCAGGGACACGCCGGGGCTGGAAGAAGACGTGATAACACGTGCGCCGGTGCCGGCTGCGCCGTACACCATGTTGATAGCCGCCACTTCGCTCTCGGCCTGCAGGAAGCAGCCGCCGATCTCGGGCATACGGGCGGACATGTATTCAGGGATCTCCGTCTGCGGAGTGATGGGGTAACCGAAGAAATAGCGTGCGCCGGCGCGAATGGCGGCTTCCGCAATAGCTTCGCTTCCCTTCATAAGAGTCAAAGCCATGTTCTTTCCTCCTTAGTCTTTCTCAATTCGGATCACCACATCGGGGCAGGTACGCGCACAGGAAGTACAGCCGATGCAGGCTTCCATGTTGATGACCTCCGCCGGATGATAGCCCTTAGCGTTGATGCGGGTTTTGGACAGCTCGATGATATGCTTCGGACACGCTCGTGCACACAGGCCGCAGCCCTTGCACAGGTTTTCGTCGATGGTAACTCTTACCATTCTCTACACCTCTTTTCCTCATTTTCCTCATGCTGTGATGTATCTACTACCCCCGAAAGGGGAGGTATGCGGTGTTAATACATATCCTTGTGCGGGTTCTTGGTATTCAGTCCATACTCGATGTAGGAATCCCAGTCACGCTGCATATACACGTCGATGGCAACGGGCTTTCCCACATATTTCGGGTCCGGATCACGGGCCAGGAAGGCATCGAGGAACTCCTTCTTGCCGGTGGTGTAGGTCACGGGGATGCCTGTGCGGTCCACCACCTCACGCAGGACCTCGTAGCCGTCCCACAGATCATCGGCACTGGTCATGGTGGCCAGATTGGTGTTATTGATCATGCCGGTGATCTGCAAACGGGCGTGAGCCTGCATGCCCTCCTGCAGCCGGTGGATCTTCTCCACCGTGCTGGCAAGAGGCCGTCGGATATTCACAACGTTCAGCACTTCCAGAGCACCGGGCTCCAGTGCCATAAAATCCTGATGGTAGCGGCCCAGCGCCGTGGCGCCTACGTCGTCGCCGCCCACATCGAAAATGACCGTATCCCAATCCAGTACAAAGGCGGATGACACCTCGGCAGGGAGGGAGAGCGTTTCGATACCGGAGCAGGCGAAGTTGGGGGACACCAGACGGATCTCCTTCTGTTCCACCATCTTGCCCCGCTCGGTCAGCCGGAAGTAGGTATTCACCATATCCAGATCCAGCAGCTCCGTCCGATCGCCGCGGGCCGCAGCCTGCATGGCAAAATTCAGGGCCAGTTCACTCTTGCCGCTGCCGTAGTTGCCGATGAGCACTTTGACGTCTTTCATGGATGCAGAGTCTCCTTGCTTACTTCAGGTTCTCCCGAATGGTCTGGCACAGGGCGGTGATGCCCTGTACGATCTTCTCCTCAGGCATGCAGGAGTAGTTCAGACGCAGGGTGTTCTCGTGGCCGCCGTTGGGGAAGAAGGAACCGCCGGGGACGAAGGCGACCTTCTTTTCCAGACACTTCATCTGCAGGGCCTTGGCGTCCATGTACTCAGGCAGGACCACCCAGGCGAACAGGCCGCCCTCGGGACGGGTGAAGGTGCAGGGCTCAGGCAGCTCCTTGGCCAGAGTCTCCAGCATCACGGCGCGGCGCTTCTTGTAGCACTCGCGGATGGTGCTGACGTGGGCGTCCAGATCGAACATGTCGATCCACTTGGAGGTCTCCATCTGGCCGATGGTAGAGGCCTGCAGGGAGGCGGCCTGCTCCATGAAGTTGTACTTGGCCAGAATCTCATCGGAAGCGCAGACCCAGCCCAGACGGTAGCCGGGAGCCAGGATCTTGGAGAAGGTGCCCAGATAGATCACCAGGCCCTTGGTGTCCAGGCTCTTCAGAGCGGGCAGATACTCGCCCTCGAAACGCAGCTCGCTGTAGGGGTTATCCTCGATGACGGGGATCTCGTACTTGTTGACGATGTCCATGAACTGATGACGGCGATCCAGATCCCAGGTACGGCCGGTGGGGTTCTGGAAATCGGGGATGACGTAGATCATCTTCACACGCTCGGTGGTGGCCAAGATCTTCTCCAGTTCGGACATGATCATGCCGCCATCATCGGTGGGGACTTCGATGAACTTGGGCTCGCAGGCCTTGAAGGCGTTGACGGCGCCCAGATAAGAGGGGCTCTCCAGCAGCACCACGTCGCCGGGGTTCAGGAACACACGACCGGAGAAATCCAGACCCTGCTGGGAACCGGAGGTCACCAGAATGTGGTCCTTATCGGTGTGGATGTTGTTCTTGGCCAGCATACGCTCGGCGATCTGCTCGCGCAGACGGGGATAGCCTTCCGTAGAAGAATACTGCAGAGCGACACGGCCGTTTTCCTTCAGAACAGCGATGGATGCCTCCATCATCTGCTCCACGGGGAACAGCTCGGGAGCGGGCATACCGCCGGCAAAGGAGATGATGTCGGGCTGCGCGGTCAGCTTCAGCAGCTCGCGGATCTCAGAGCCTTTCAGAAGGTCCATTCTGCTCGAAAATTGTACCATGAATCTTTCCTCCTCAAATGATGAAAATTCGCTGCATGTACATACGTTCCACTGTGTACATAAGCAAATTAAAGCACAAATCGGAGCCAATGTAAATAAAGGCAGACGGAGAAAAATTCGAGAGCCGCATTTTTGTCATTCCCAACAAAAATCACCCCATCAGACCGTCAATTTCACAATATTAATTCAACGAACGATTCGCTGAAATGGGCGAAAAGAGGCCATATGCGGGGAAAAGCGGCGCTGTATACTACCAGAAGCAGGATTGACTTTTAATGGTATAGTGTGTTATGTTGTTAAAGTATTCAGGGCGTCCGGCCCTGAGAAAAACAGAAATAAAATGGTCAACAGACGGGGGAGGAGGCACTTCATCATGAAGAAGAAAGAAGTCGCGGCAGCCATCGCGCTGCTGACTGCCAGCTCGGCGCTGTGCCTGCGGCTGATGAAGAAGGTGGACGAGAAGCTGCGCCGCGAAAAGGAGAAGCGGACACGGAAATAAAGCGCGGCCTGACTGCGGTCCCCGACCCACACGGAGGCTGCGATCCGGCGGGCATAAGAAAAAAAGGAAGGACGGCTCAGCCGTCCTTCCTTTTTTATGGGGTGATTCAGGCAGCAGCCTTGACCACGGAGGTGATGTGGGGGTTCACACCCTCATACCAGTACAGGAAACCCTCCATGTCCACGACATCGCCCACGTTCAGAGCCTTGACGGCCTCATACACGTCGGTGCCGGGGCCGCAGAGGTAGCTCTCTACCACGAAGGTGTAGATCTTGTCGTTCAGGGACACATTGAAGTACAGGTCGTCACCCTCGGAGCCGGAGCCGTCCCAGTTGTACAGGAAGGGAGCGCCGGCATCGTTGGAGGCGGTCACGGTCATGCCCTTGAAGGACACCTTCTCGTTCTGATGCTGGATGAGCTCATCGCTGTCCAGCAGGGAGGTGACATCCAGCGCGTCATAGACCTTGGTGCCCTCCAGCAGTTCGCAGGTAGCGTCGATGATCTCCACCTCGCCGGACCACTCGGCCTTATAGCCGCTGACGCGGATCTTGGCGCCCTCTACCAGCATGGAGTCGTAATCCTCCTTGCTGCAGGGCATATTGTACAGGAAGTACGCACCGTCATCGGCCTGGGTGTAGAAGGTGGCCACGCCGACGCCGTCCTTTTCCCACCAGCCCTGACGGGCCTGGATGTAGGTCTCCACGGTAACGGCGGAATCCACAGCGGCCGCGTCGAACTCCGCGTGGGTCATGACGGTGACAGCGGCGTCAGCGCCGTCATCGGGGGTGTCCGGCGTCTGAGGCTCGTCGGTGTTGGTCTTGCCGCAGCCCACGATGGACAGCGCCATCACCAGAGCCAGCAGCAGGGTCAGAAACTTTTTCATGTTTGCTTTCTCCTCTAAATTGCACCATATAAAAATGGCAGATAGGGCGGGTGTGTTCCACACGCCCGCCCCATTATAACGCATTCTGCCGATAAATCAATGGGTCTTTCGTTTTTTCATCAGCTGTGCCCCGGCGTAGGCTGCGATCAGCACCCACGCACCGCCCAGCGTGATGAGAAGAGCTTTGGACGCGGAGGGCAGGGGCCCCAGATCCTCACCGCCGGCGGCAGACAGGCCGCCTCGCTGGTCCAGCCGGTACAGGCTGGTCACATCGGCGTACAGCCGGGTCATGTAGGCATCGTCCACCGTCTCTTTACGGCGCACGGACTTCACCACGTTCTCAATGAGCTGGCCCGCGGCGTTGCGCAGGGAGGTGGAGCCGTTGTAGACTGGCGTGGTGAACGTGTTGTCCACGTTGTTCAGCAGCAGCTGGGATGCCTGGATCTTTACGTCGTAGTAGAGAGAATCGTCCTCGCCTGCGCGGGAGAGATAGTCCCGATATTCCGCAGACTGCTGGGCCTTGGCGGTGACGGGGACATAGCCCTCCGTCTGGGCGTAGGCGATCTGGACGTCGTTGGTCAGCAGATACTGGGCGAACAGCCACGAGGCCAGCACCTCCTGGGGATCGTCCTTGTTGAACACGCACACCGACGGGCCCTGGGAGATCATCTGGGGATGATCGGGGTCGCACTGGGGCACGGCCATCACCGCCGTCTCAAAGTCCACGTACTTGTCGGCGCTGATGTCGCTCAGCGGCGCGTGAGAACCCATCCATGTGGCGCCGGCGGTGGAGTCCACCGCGAACAGGCACTGACCCGCGTTCAGAAAGTTGGCGGGGTAGCCGGAGATCTTAAAGGTGGAGAAGGCGCCGCTGGCGGTGTGGCGGGCCACGTCGTACAGGATGTCCTCCGTGGTGTCGTTGAAGATCTGCACGTCGCCGCTGTCAGTGGAGTAACCGGCGTTTTTCTGGCGCAGCAGCTGGATCATCATGTTGTCCGTGGACTTATAGATGAAGGGCAGCAGCACCTGCTGGTCGTTGACGGCGTAGGTGCCGTCGGCATTTTTCGCCGCGGCGGCCGCCTCCGATACCTCCCACACGAAGTCCCAGGTCAGCGTTTCCGGCAGCTCATAGCCCAGGGCCTCCACATAGGTCCTGTTGACGTAGCACGCCTCGGTGGAGCGCATGAAGGGCACGGCGTAGTGGCTGCCGGAGAAGCTGCACTCCTCCAGAAACCGGGAGATCATCTCCTCCGACGCGGGGCCGTCGTACCGCAGGGCGCTGCCGCCCAGACCGTACTGCTCGTCGGCGAACAGAGCGTCCAGCGGGGCCACCACGTTATTGCCGGTGAGGTACGTGGCGATGTGGTCGGGGTAGGTGATGCACACATTGGGGGTGGTGTTGGTGGCGATGTTGGTGATGACATCGTTGTAGATCTTGCCGTAGTCAGTGTAGAGCCGCAGCTTCACGGTGATGTTGGGGTACAGCGCCTGGAAGTCGGCGATGGCCTTGCTGTAGATGTCCACCTGGGTCTTGTTGGTGTCGTTCTTGGCCCAGAACGTGATCTCGTACTGCCGCGACTCGTCAAAGCTGTCCGGCACGGTGAAGGCGTTCTGGCTGCGTGAGCCGTGACACCCGCAGAGGGTGGTCAGCAGGGTCACAAGTGACAGCGTCAGCGCGGCCATGCGGGTGTGTCTCATCCCTTGGTGCCTCCTCTCGAAACGCCCTCCATCACTTTGTTGCGGAACAGGAGGAACAGCACGATCAGCGGCACGGAGATGACCACTACCGCCGCCATCATGGCGGGGATGTTCTCCCGTCCGAAGCCGTTTTCGCGGATGGCCTGGATCCCATTGGACACCAGAAAGTAGTTCTCATCGTCGGTGATGAGGCGGGGCCACACATAGGAGTTCCAGCACTCGATGACCTTCAGGATGACGATAGTTACTACCGTGGGGCGGCAGATGGGCAGCATCACCTTCCAAAGGTACTTGAAGTCGGAGGTGCCGTCCACCTTGGCGGCGTAGTACAGCTCGTTGGGGATCTGGGCGAAGTTCTCCTTCAGAAGATAGATGTAGAACACCGATGTCACCGACGGCAAAATCAGGCCCCAGAATGTGTTGCGCAGGCCGGCGTCCGTAATGGTGACGAAGTTGGTGATGATGACCAGTTCATTGGGTATCATCATCAGTGCCAGAAAGCATGTAAAGGCCAACTGCTTGCCGCGGAAATTCAGCCGCGCGAAGGCGAATGCCGCCAGTGTGATGACCACCAGCATGATGGCCGTGGTGGCCACGGTGAAGATCACCGTGTTCAGGAAGTAGCGGCCCAGCGGCACGGCGGTGAAGGCATCACGGTAGTTCTGGAGGGTGGGGGACAGGGAGAAAAAGGCGGGGATGCGCTCGGAGCTGTACGCGCTGTAACTCTTCACGGAGGTCAGCACCATCCAGTAAAAGGGAAACAGCACGATGACGGCCCACAGGGCCAGCAGCACGTAGGTGACGGCGCGGCGCACCGCTCTGCGGCGGCGGGCGGCAAGCTCCACCTGCTTGTAATCGGTATGGGGATCCACAGTGCCGCCTCCTCTCAATAGTGGACGTGCTTCCGGCTCACCAGCAGGTTGATGCAGGTGATGGTCAGCACGATGGCGAACAGGATGATGGCTGCCGCCGATGCGAAGGATGGGTAGCCGCCGGAGTCACCGTACAGCATGTCGTAGATGTAGCCTACCATGGTGTTCATCTGGGCGGCGTTCAGGTCGGTGCCGAACAGGGCCACCGCGTCACTGTATGCCTTGAATGCGCCGATGAAGCCGGTGATGACCAGATAGAAGATCATGGGGGAGATCATGGGCAGGGTGATGCGGGTGAAGATGCGCCAGCGGGGCGTGCCGTCCACGCGGGCGGCGTTGTAGTAGTCCTGCTTCACCGAGGCCAGCGCACTGGTGAGGATCAGGATCTTGAAGGGCAGCACTACCCACACGGTGTAGAAGCACAGGACGAACATCTTGGCCCAGTACGGCCCATCGATAAAATCCACGCCGGGGCTGCCGAACCAGTGGAGCATCACATTTACCAGCCCATCGGTGTAGGCGGTCTTTTTGAACAAAATCATGAAAACCAGACCCACCGCCAGCGTATTGGTGACGTAGGGCAGGAAATACACCGTCTGGAACAGGCTCCGCAGCTTTTCGATGGAGCTGAGCCCCAGCGAGATGAGGAGGGCAAGGCCGGTGGACACCGGCACGGTGATGATGACCAGGATGAAGGTGTTTTTCAGTGCCTGCAGGAAGTAGGGGTCCCGCAGCACGTAGCGGTAGTTGAACAGGCCCACACCGGAAAATGTCTGGGACGCGGAATTGTACCCCTCCTCAAAGGAGTACACGAACACGTCCACCAGCGGGTAGACCATGAACACGCCCAGAAAGGCGATGGCGGGCAGCAGATAGAGCCAGCCCTTGACGCTGCACTTGTCCATGGCGTCACCTCAGAGTGCAGTCCAGCCGGACCTGCGTGTCGCGGTGGAACAGGAACACCTTGTGGGGCTTCAGGGCGAAGCGTATCGACTCCCGGGTGGTATCTACGCGGCTGTCGGCGGTGATGATGGCGCGGATCACCGCGTTTTCACAGTCTGGATGGGTGCATACCACGCTGATGTCGCGGCCCATGACCTCCACGCGATCCAGCTTGCAGCACAGGGGGCCATCCTCCGCAGGGACGAAGCCCTCCGGACGGACGGCGGCGTACACCGGCTGCTCCTCGGCGCCTGCCGCATCCAGCACCGCCGCGCCGCCTATGTACAGCTTGCCGTCCCTGATGCATCCGTCAAAGACGTGGATGGGCGGAGTGCCCAGAAATTTGGCCACGAACAGGTTCACGGGATTGTCGTATACCTCCTGGGGCTTGCCGATCTGCTGCACCACACCATCGCGCATCACCACGATCATGTCGGAGATGCTCATGGCCTCCTCCTGATCGTGGGTGACAAACACGGTAGTGACGCTGGTCTGCCGCTGGATGCGGCGGATCTCCTCCCGGGTCTGGAGGCGCAGCCGCGCGTCCAGATTGGACAGCGGCTCGTCCAGAAGCAGCACGCGGGGGCGCTTTACCAGTGCCCGGGCAATGGCTACCCGCTGCTGCTGTCCGCCGGACAGTTCACTGGGCTTGCGGTCCATCAGCCCCTCCAGCTGCACCAGCTTTGCCGCGTCCAGTGTCCGCTCCGCCATCTCTGCTTTGGTGAGCTTGTCCGCACCCCGCAGGTTTTCCAGCGGGAACATGATGTTCTGCCGTACCGTCAGGTGGGGGTACAGCGCGTAGTTCTGGAACACCAGCCCCACGCCGCGATTCTCCGGCGGCAGATGGGTCACATCGTCTTCACCAAAGAAGATCTGGCCTGCGGTAGGCTCCAGCAGGCCGCTGATAAGGTTCAGTGCTGTGCTCTTGCCGCAGCCGGAGGGGCCCAGCAGGCCGATGAGCTTTCCGTCGGGGATCTCAAAGGTAAAATCGTTGACGGCGACGACATCGCCGCCCGCTTTCTTGTTGCGGTTGGGGAACTTCTTGGTCAGATGTTGCAGCGTGACCTTCATGGCAGCTTCTCCTGTATTCTGGCGGCTCCGTCTCACGGGACGGGAGGCGACTGTAATGACCGCACTATTGTACCACAGTTCACGGCGTAAATCTCCTGTTTTTACAAAACTTTCCGGAAAATTTTCCGCCTGCCTGTCAGGCGCCACCTGTGCCGGCGGCACATAGAATGAGGTGAGCCGTTTTCGGTTCACTCGATCTGACCACTTCAAAGGAGGAATATCTCTTGTATACAGAGAGGACTACTGCCGCTGCGGCGGCAGCGCGGGACGGCACTGCCCGCGATATGACGGCCCGCAGTGATGCAGCCTGCCGCGAGATGGACGGCTCGCTGCCCGGCGGCTGCGGCAATATGGTATTTCCCTATATCGCTATGCAGCGGGAGAACGCACAGCGCTACGATAACAGGGAGGCTCTTTTGCAGGGCACACTGTTCCCGGGTTTGGATCTGCCGTTCCGCAAGGAGCTGCGCTCCCGCTTTCCCCAGGTGAACGAGGCGCTGCTGGAGCTGATGGCCTTGGACTTTGCCATCGATGAGCTGGGGCTGTATCTCACCACCCATCCCAATGACCAGCAGGCGCTGGAGCTGTACTGGAGCTACATCCGTCTGGGCAGGGCGGGCCGCGCCAAATACGAGGAGACCAACGGCCCGCTGCTGCAGACGGACATCACCGAGGGAGGCTTCCGCTGGTTGGATGATCCATGGCCCTGGGATAAAGGAGGGAACGACTGATGTTTGTCTATGAAAAGAAGCTGCAGTATCCGGTGAAGATCAAGAACACCAATCCGCGTCTGGCTGCGCTGATCATTTCACAATACGGCGGGCCGGATGGGGAACTGGGCGCGTCCCTGCGTTACCTGAGCCAGCGCTTCTCCATGCCGTATCCGGAGCTGAAGGGCTTGCTCACCGACATCGGCACAGAGGAACTGGGGCATCTGGAGATGATCGGTGCTATCGTTCACCAGCTGACCTGCAACCTGTCAGAGCAGGACATCAAGACCGCCGGTTTTGACGCCTACTTCGTGGACCATACCGCCGGTATCTATCCTACCGCAGCCTCCGGTTCACCGTGGAATGCGGCCAGCATAGGCGTGAAGGGAGACCTCATCGCTGACTTGACGGAAGACCTGGCGGCGGAGCAGAAAGCCCGCGTCACCTACGATAACATTCTGCGGCTCAGCGACGACCCCGATGTCAACGACGTCATCAAGTTCCTGCGGGCCCGCGAGATCGTGCATTTTCAACGGTTCGGAGAAGGTCTGCGCCTGGCCAAGGATCGCATGAATGAGAAGAACATCTACTTCCTTAACCCGTCCTTCGACAGCTGACGGCGGGAGGGGAGCGGAGGAAAGCATAAAACATGGGGGAGAAGGCATATGTCCTCTCCCCTATGTTTTCGCCCCGTGCGAGTGCAGTGGCTTCCGGCGTTTTTCAAAAAGTACGTTATTTTGCATTTCAACCCTCACGCCCGTGAGAGGCGCGACGAGAGCCACAACTACAAGAACCTGTTCCTGTACACATTTCAATCCACGCGCCGACCGCGAGAGGCGCGACTCTTTGACGGGTGCATCGCCGCGGTACCGGTGAGGTGATCCGTCACGGTCTGGTACTCCCGACTGTGTTCGCCCTCCTTCCGATGGGCGTCATACGTCATGCCCATCCTCTTACGCGAAAATATGTATATATTATACAATATTTGATGAATATTGTCAATTAATTGCATATTTTAACTATATCTGCCATGCACCCCGTTTTCTTTTTGTGCCCGCTGTGGTATGATACATAAAACCCGCTGCGCTGCCATAGGCTTTCCGCAGGAGGGGAGTCACATGGTGCTGTTCATCCCGAAAAAAGCGATATGCGCCTGCGCACTGGCCGCAGCGCTGGTGACGCTGGCGGCGGTGGCCCTGCGTCCGTCGCCGGATACCGTACCGGCCTCGACTGCTGCGGAACCCCGCACCATGCTGGTACTGGATGCCGGCCACGGCGGGGAGGACGGCGGTGCCGTGTCGGACAGCGGCGTGGCCGAGAGCGGCATCAATCTTCAGATCACGCGGCGGCTCTATGAGATTTTGCGGTTCCTGGGCCACCCGGCGGTGATGACCCGCACCGGCGACGAGGCCATCTACGACGACGCCGCCGCGACCCTGCGGGAGAAGAAAGTGTCCGACCTGAAGAACCGCACGAAGCTGGCCAACGAGACAGCCGGCGGTCTGCTCATCAGCATCCACCAGAACTGCCTGCCCGGCTACCCCAACGTCCGCGGCGCTCAGGTGTTTTACAACGCCGTCCTACCTTCCCGGCAGTTGGCTGAGGCGATGCAGCAGACGCTGAACACCGCGGTGAATACGGACCGTGCCAAGGCCGCCATGCCCATCGGCGACGGAGTGTACCTCATGACCCACACCACCTGCCCTGCCATTCTGGTGGAGTGCGGTTTTCTGTCCAGTCCGCAGGAGACGGCGCTTCTGCAGCAGCCGTCCTACCAAATGAAAATAGCCGCCGTCATCGCGGCGGGCTACTGCCAATATTGTACGAGTGAGGGAACAACATGAAAGCAAAAACCGTCTTTTTCTGCACAGAGTGCGGCAGCGAGAGCCCCAAGTGGTCGGGTCGCTGCGCCGTCTGCGGCGCGTGGAACTCCATGGTGGAGCAGCCGGCGGAGCGGCCTGTCAAAAGCGGAAAGACCCAGCGCATCGCAAATGCTGTAAACGCGTCTCCCCTTACATCCTTGCAGGAGGATGAGGAGATCCGTTTCCCCACCGGCATGGGGGAGCTGGACCGCGTGCTGGGCGGCGGCGCTGTAAAAGGCTCGCTGGTGCTGGTGGGCGGCGCACCAGGTATCGGCAAATCCACACTGATGCTCCAGATCTGTCAGCAGCTGGGCCGAACCTGCAAGGTGCTGTACGTCTCCGGCGAGGAGTCTGCCCGCCAGCTGAAGCTGCGGGCCAAGCGTCTGTCCGTGGACAGCGGGAACCTGTTCGTCCTGTCGGAGACGCGGCTGGGCGACGTGCTGGAGTGTATCCGCAGGGAGGAGCCGGACGTGCTGATCGTGGACTCCATTCAGACTCTGTATAACGAGGAACTGGACGCCCCTGCCGGCGGCGTGGGGCAGGTGAAGGACTGCACCATGGCTCTGATGCAGGTGGCCAAGGGACAGGGCATCACAGTGTTCGTCATCGGCCACGTCAACAAGGAGGGCAGCATTGCCGGTCCCAAGGTACTGGAGCACATGGTGGACTGCGTGCTGTACTTCGAGGGCGACAGCCGCATGACCTACCGTATCCTCCGCGCTGCCAAGAACCGCTTCGGCGCCACGAATGAGATCGGCGTCTTTGAGATGCTGGACAGCGGTCTGCGGGAGGTGGAGAACCCCTCGGAGATGCTGCTGTCCGGACGGCCCCAGGACGCCTCCGGCACCTGCGTTACCTGCGTCATGGAGGGCGCGCGCCCCGTGCTGGCGGAGATACAGGCCCTCATCGCCCCCTGCGCCGGAGCTCGCCCGCTTCGCAGCAGCAACGGCTTCGACTATAACCGCGCCGCCATGCTGCTGGCAGTGCTGGAGAAGCGGGGCGGTCTGAAGGTCAGCCAGTGCGACGCCTATCTGAATATCATCGGCGGCCTGACACTGGACGAGCCTGCCGCCGATCTGGCCGCCGTGGTGGCTATCGCTTCCAGTTATCTGGACAAGCCCGTGCCCAACGGCATGGCCGCCGTAGGCGAGGTGGGCCTTTCCGGCGAGATACGCAGCGTCAGTCACATGGAGCAGCGCCTTTCGGAGGTAAAGCGTTTAGGCTTTACAGAGTGCATCATTCCGGCACATCGCGCTGTTGATCTGCGGGAACGCTCCTCTCTGGAGCTGCTGCCGGTCCGGAACATCTCGGAGGCGCTGCGTCTGCTGGCGCAGGGAAAATAGGCAGGTAGTGGACGCAGGGATGACCGGCACTGGGCTGTCCGGCCGTGCTGCAGGTATCCAGCGTACACAGCCCGTCCCGCTGCCACTGGCAGCTGTCGGTGCAGGGGATCATACCATCACTCCTTTGCCGATAGTGTGCCACCGCCGCCGGATAATATGAAAAAATGCCCTCCGGCAGCTGCCGGAGGGCATTTTTTCATGTCTCTTTATTCGGGGGAATTGAACCAGTCCTCGCAGAATTTGGCGATGGAGGGTACCAAGTCCTTGACGTAGCGGCGGCTGGTGTTGACGCACAGGTCGTAGGACTCCTTGGCGCCCCACTTGCTGTCGCTGTACATCTGATGGTGCTGGGCGCGGTTGCGGTCGATCTGCTTCATGCGCTTCTCGATCTCACCGGCGGTCAGGTTCTCACCCGCAGGTGCGCGGCGCTGGCAGCGCTCGATCTTGGAGTCCTTATCGGCGTACACGAAGATGTTCAGGGGCTTGTAGTCCTTCAGGATGACATCAGCGCCGCGGCCCACGATGACGCAATCGCCGCTCTTGGCGAAGTTCTCCAGGATCTTCCGCTGGGTCACGGCCACGCGGATGGGCTGGTCCATGATCTGGAAGGGGGGTACGCCGAACCGGTGGCCGATGGTCAGGGGATACGCGGCCTCTATACTCTTTTCGGACACGTGCGCCACGTAGTCCTCATTAAAGCCGTTTTCCTTGGCAATCATTTCGATGATCTCATGGTCGTAGCAGGGGATATGCAGCGCCTCTGCCAGACGCTTGCCCAGCTCACGACCGCCGGAGCCAAATTCACGGCTGATGGTGATGATACGGTTCATGGATACGACCTCCTTTTAGATATGCGATCAATATTCGTAGCAGCTGCCGCCCACAAATTCGCGGACGATGGAGTTGCGGGGTACGTAAGGGGTGTGCAGCGGGGGCACGGTGGACACCACATCGATGAGATCGGTAAGATCGTGCTCCTTCATGTATTCCGGCGTCAGCTCCTCGCGGAAGTTGGGGATCTCGCTGAGACACTTGGCCAGGATGCAGGGCTCGTAGTCGTGGAATGAGTCAATGTGGATGGCGGCGTTGCCCTTGAAGGGCTTAATATAGTTGACCTCGCCGCGGTTGACGCTCTCCGCCCGCTCCACCGTCTCCCGCAGGGAATGGCCGCGGGTGTTGTAGTCGCGGATGAGCCGCCGTGCCACCCGCAGCTGCTCCGGCCGCACCACGCGGTCGTTGTGAGTGAGGATGCGGGTGCGGGGCGCCACATAGATGCCGGTGGCCGCGCCGCGGATCTTGTCAAAAATCAGGGGGTTCAGCATATGGATGCCCTCGGCGATGACGATGCAGTCCTTTTCACCCTGCATCTTCTTATAGCCGCCTGTGTTGCCGGACTTGAAATCATACCAGGGGATGTCGGCCTCCTTGCCGTCCAGCAGCTTGCTGATGCAGGATACCAGCAGATCCACATTCACGCAGTAGGGGGACTCCCAATCGGCAGCCTCCTTCGGCCGCTGATCCAGCGGCAGGAAAAAGTTGTCCATGCTCAGCAGGCATACGGTGACGCCTAAATTTTCAAGATAGTCCTTCAGCCGCATGGCGGAGGTGGTCTTGCCGCTGCCGGAGGGGCCGGTCAGCGCCACGATAGGCCGGTTGCTGGAGAGAATGGTAGCCGCGGCTGCGGAGATCTTGTCGTGGAATACCTCCTCACACCGCAGGACAAACTGGGTCTCATTGTTCATGGATTCCTGAATATTTTCCAAATCGATAACGCGCATAGTGCAGCTCCTTCATGATGGAAATTCAAAAACGTGGATAGTATACCACACTTTAGCCTTACCGTCAAACGGGCAAAATGCCGGAATTCCCCAGTATTTTGCGGAACTTTTCCCGCAGCAGCAAAAACGCCCCCATAATGGGGGCGTTTTTTGACGTGAAATTTATTTGGTGCCGAAGATGCGGTCGCCTGCATCACCCAGACCGGGGACGATGTAGCCGTTCTCGTTGAGGCACTTGTCCACAGCGCCGGCGTAGATGTCCACATCGGGGTAAAGCTTCTGCAGATACTCGATACCCTCGGGAGCTGCCACCAGCACCATCAGCTTGATGTGCTTGCAGCCGAACTTCTTCATCTCGGCGATGGCCTCTGCGGCGGAGCCGCCGGTGGCCAGCATGGGGTCCACGATCAGCACGTCACGCTCGGCTACGTCCTTGGGCATCTTGCAGAAGTAGGGATGGGGCTCCAGCGTCTCCTCATCGCGGTACATACCGATGTGTCCCACGCGGGCGGAGGGGACCAGACGCAGCACGCCGTCTACCAGACCAAGACCGGCACGGAGGATGGGAACCACCACGAATTTGCGGCCCGCCAGCGTGGGCGCTTCCATTTCACAGATAGGTGTTTCGATGTGCTTGGTGGTCAGGGGAAGGTCCCGGGTAGCCTCATAGGTGATGAGCATGCCGATCTCGGATACCAGCTCGCGGAAATCCTTGACGCTGGTGTTCTTGTCGCGCATGATCGTCAGCTTGTGGGACACCAGGGGATGGTTCACGATGTGCACTTTCTCGCTAAACATGGTTGTCTCCTCCGTGTATGTAAAATTTTGCATGGAACACAATAAAATGTCAGTCCAGCGTGATCTTCAGCCCGCGGGACAGCCGCTCCCGCTCCGCCTGACTGAGCCGCAGGTACACCGGCTCCAGATGCTGGGCCGTCACGGTCTCGCCCCGCGCCGCCATCTCCTCCGCGCACAGCGCCACGCCCACGGCGGACTGCATCCGGTGATGCTCGTCGGCCATGCGGCAGGAGATGCCCGCCGTGCTGAGATAGTCGGCACACAGCGCCGCACCATCGCCAACCACCAACTTTTCCTCCGGCATGTCCCGCAGCAGGGAAGCCAGCTCCTCCAGAGAGATGGCGCAGTCCTGCGTCACGCGGAGAACGCGGCCGTTCTCGCCGCGGAACAGAGCGTGGTAGATCTGCTGACGGCGGGCGTCCATGGCTCCAATGATGAGTCCTTGAAAGTCCGCAGCCGTCCGCGCCATAGCCGCCAGCGTGGACACGCCGCAGCAGGGCAGCTCTTTGGCCCACGCCAAGCCCTTGGCCGCCGATACGCCGATACGCAGCCCCGTGAAGCTGCCCGGCCCGTTGGCTGCGGCGATGAGCCCGATGTCATCCAGCGACAGCCCCGCTGTACGCAGCATCCCATCGATGAGGGGCATCAGCGTCACACTGTGGGTCAGCCCGCGGTTCTGATAGGCGGAGGCCAGAACCGCGCCATTTTCCGTGACAGCGGCGGACACGCTCTTGGCCGATGTCTCCAGCGCCAGTATCTTCACAGTCCCTCGCCTCCCGTGATGGTGATGATGCGGTCATTTTCATTGTCGCCGCGGGCGATGTCCACCCACACGGCGTCCTCCGGCAGAGCGCCGGACACCTGCTCCGACCACTCCACGGCGCACACGCCGCCGCGGGTCAGATAGTCCTCCCAGCCGATGTCGAACAGCTCATCCTCGCCGCCCAGGCGGTACATATCGAAATGGAACAGGGGGATGTCCCCACTGTACTCATTGACGATGGTGAACGTAGGACTGGTCACACGTCCGCGGCAGCCCAATCCTCGGGCCAGCCCGCGGGTGAACGCAGTCTTGCCCATGCCCAGTCCTCCGCGATAGGCCACCACGCTCCCGGCATGGAGCGTCCGGCCCAGCTCCTCACCGATGTGCTCCGTTTCCTCCGGACTGTGGGACAGATATTCCATGCCTTCACCTCATTTCTGCTTAAACCAACTTATTATACCATGCTTTCCCACAAAAGAAAAGAGCGAAACTCTGGTTTACAGATAAAACTTCTTGTGGTACACTTAGCGTGTTATCATGCGTTTTTACCAGCCCACTGGAAAGGAGACCCGCCCATGTTCCGTCGTTCCCGCGACTTTTTCACCGACATCCTGCGCCAGACGGATCTGGTATTGCTGGCGCTGTGCGCGGCGGCATCCCTGTTCGGTATCCTCATGGTGGCCAGCGCCACCCGCTACATGCATACCTGGCGTCTGGTGGCGGTCCAGTCTGCGGCCCTGCTGCTGGGCGTGATACTGTACCTGCTGGTGTCCCAGGTGGATCTGAACGACCTGTCCAAATACTGGAAGTGGATATTTCTGACGGGCATGATCTTTATTCTCCTGCTGGTGACGCCGCTGGGTATCGAGGATAATACCGGCAACCGCGCCTGGCTGGATTTCCCGTTCCTCCCCGTAAAGGTGCAGCCCGCCGAGATCGTGAAGCTCACCTTCACACTGGTGCTGGCCAAGCAGCTGGCGTGGCTCAAGGAGAACCGCGACCTCAGCAGTATCCCATCCATCCTGTTTCTGGGCGTCCACTTCGGCGTGATCTTCCTGCTCTACTATAAGGTGTCCTCCGACATGGGCAGCGCCCTGGTGTTCCTGTTTATCTTCATCTGCATGTGCTTCATAGCCGGTGTGGCCCTGCACTGGTTCGCCATCGGCGGCGTGCTGGGCGGCGTAGGCTTCTGGGCGCTGTGGGACCTGAACAAGATGCCCAAGTACATGAAGCTCCGGTTTCAGGTGCTGTTCGACCATACGCTGGACGTGCAGAACACCGGCTGGCAGCAGACCCGCAGCCTGATGGCGCTGGGCAGCGGCAAGCTCACGGGGGAGGGGCTGTTCCATGGCACCCAGACCCAGAGCGAGTACAGCTCCGCGCTGCCCAATCGTCACACCGACTTTATCTTCACTGTCATCGGCGAGGAGCTGGGCATGGTGGGCTGCCTGCTGACGCTGGCACTGCTGACGGCCATCGTGGTCCGGTGCATCTGGGTGGCTCGTCACGCCAAGACCCGTCAGGAGGGCTTGGTCTGCATCGGCGTGGCCGGCATGGTGATCTTCCAGGTCATCGTCAACGTGGGCATGTGTCTGTTCGTCATGCCCGTCATCGGCCTGACGCTGCCGTTCATCAGCTACGGCGGCTCATCGCTGCTGATGCTGTTCATCTCCATGGGACTTGTGTCCGGCGTACAGGGCCGGTCCAAGCCGGACTGGCTGCGATAATAGCCTCCCGGGGCGCGTCCAACGGACGCGCCCTTTTTTATTTACAGTTTGTTCGGAGGAAAATCGGTTGTCATACCGGAAACGCCGTGCTATAATAGTGCCGTTAATAGCAGAGTTAAAACAGTGAGAGCGTGGGCTGATGCGCCCATGAGCCGCGGGCCGCCGGGCCCGCCGTACCTCGCGGAAGGAGCGATTTGCCCATGATTCCCTGTACCATTCAGGAGATATGCGCCGCCGTGGGCGGTACGCTGCTGCAAGACAGCCCCGCCGCCATTACCGGCGTCACCACCGACAGCCGCGCCGTCTCGGCGGGCCAGCTGTTTATCCCCCTGACCGGCGAACGCTTCGACGGCCACGCCTATATTGACGCCGCCCTCACCGGCGGCGCAGAGGGCTGCCTGACGGCCCGCCGTCCAGACAAGCTGCTGCCCCATAAGGCCTACGTGCTGGTGGAGGACACCCGTCTGGCCCTGGGCGCCTTGGCTGCCTGGTATCGCAGCCGCTTCACTCTGCCCGTGGTGCAGATCACCGGCTCCGCCGGCAAGACCACGACCAAGGAGATGGTGGCCGCCGTCCTGTCCCAGCGGTACGATACCCTGAAGACCCAGGCCAACTACAACAACGACATCGGCACGCCGCTGACTCTGCTGAACCTGACGCCGCAGCACGAGGCTGCGGTCATCGAGACGGGCATGAACCACTTTGGCGAGATACGCTATCTGGGCGGCCTGGTGCGGCCCGATATCGCCGTCATCACCAACGTGGGCGATGCCCACATCGAAAATCTGGGCAACACGCGGCAGGGCATCCTGCAGGCCAAGTGCGAGATATTTGAACACCTGCCGCCGGACGGGCTTGCCGTCCTCAACGGTGACGATCCGCTGCTGAACACCGTTGCCCTGCCCCAGACCGTCCTGCGCTGCGGCAGGGGGGAGGACTGTCAGATCCGCGTCACAGACGTGAACGACTGCGGCATCGAGGGCATCTCCTGCACTGTCACCACCGCCAAGGGCAGCTATCGTCTGCACACCGCATCCCCCGGGGCATACATGATCTACCCCATGGCTATGGCCGCCGCCATCGGAGAAGTCCTGGGCCTGACGGCGGCGGAGATCACCGCCGGCGTGGCCTCCTATGTCCCTACCGGCTCCCGCATGCGGGTGCTGCACCTGCCGGAGGGTCGCCTGCTCATCGATGACTGTTATAACGCCAACCCTCAGGCTATGACCGAGGCCCTGAAGCTGCTGTCCGTCACGCCGTCCCGCCGCCGTCTGGCCGTGCTGGGCGACATGGGGGAGCTGGGGGAGCTTACCGTCTCTGCCCACCGCGCCATCGGCGTACTGGCGGGAGAGCTGCATATCGACGCCGTCATCGCCGTAGGGGAGAAGGCCCGCGGCATCGCCGCCGAAGCCCCCAACGCCCAGTGGTACGCCGCAGCGGAGGACGCACTGCCCGCCGTCCGCGCCGCCTTCGGTCCCGATACGGCCCTGTTGGTGAAGGCGTCCCACGCCATGCACATGGAGACTATTGTCAAGGAATTGGAAGCACAGACATGATCGACATTCGCGTAGAGGGGCTGGTGAAGTCCTTCGACCTGGAAAAGAAAATACTGGACGGCCTGACGTTTCAGGTGGACACCGGCGAGCGGGTGGGCCTGCTGGGCCGCAATGGCGCAGGCAAGACCACGCTGTTCAAAATACTTACCGGCGAGCTGGACTACGACAGCGGCACGGTGCAGATCGCGTCGGGCCGCCGCGTGGGGCTGATCTCCCAGATCCCCGTCTATCCCGAGGGCTACACGGTGGAGGATGTGCTGCGCACCGCCTTTGCCCGCATGTTTCGCATGAAGGACGAGATGGACGCCCTGACCCTCGCCATGGAGCAGGGCGCCTCCGACGACGCCACCCTCCGGCGTTACGGCGAACTGAATGCTCGCTTCGAGGGACTGGGCGGCTGGGATACCGACACCGCAGTGAACAAGGTGGCCAACGGCCTGAGCATCTCCGATGAGATGCGCACCCGCCTCTTCGACCGCCTGTCCGGCGGCGAAAAGACCCGTGTGAACCTGGGCCGCCTGATTCTGGAGGACACGGACGTTCTGCTGCTGGACGAGCCCACCAACCATCTGGACCTGCAGGCCACGGAGTGGCTGGAGGACTACCTCCGCAACTTCCGCGGCACCGTGGTCACCATCAGCCACGACCGTTACTTTCTGGACCGCACTGTCACCCGCATCATCGAGATACAGGACGGCAAGGCCGAGTTTTACAGCGGGAATTACAGCTTTTACGCCATTGAGAAGGAGCGCCGCTATCAGGAGCGCATGAAGCAGTACCTGAAGGAGCAGGCCAAGATCCAGCAGCTGGAAAAGGCGGCGGAGCAGATGCACCTCTGGGCTTTTATGGGCAACGATGCTCTGCACAAACGGGCCTTCTCCATGGAAAAGCGCATTGAGCGTATGCGCACCACCCGAAAGCCCACCAAGGCCCGCCGACTGGAGGCCCGCTTCCAGAGCCGGGAGTTCAAGGGCGACGAGGTCCTGCAGATCAAGGGCATCTCCAAGTCCTTTGGGGAGCGTAGACTCTTTGAGGATGTGTACCTCCGCGTGGAGGGAGGGGAACGCATTGCCCTGCTGGGCGAGAACGGCACCGGCAAGACCACCCTGCTGAACATGATCGTGGGGCTGGACGGGCCCGACACCGGTATGATCCGGCTGGGTCCCTCCGTCAAGGCCGCCTACCTGCCGCAGGTCATCCACTTCGACCATCCGGAGCGCAGCATTCTGGACACCATGCTCTACGAGCTGGACATCACGCCCCAGTCGGCCCGCAACCGTCTGGCAGCGTATCAGTTTACCGGCGAGGATGTGTTCAAGCCCGTCTCTGTGCTGTCCGGCGGCGAGCTCAGCCGTCTGCGGCTGTGCATGCTGATGGACGAGAGCATCAACCTCCTGATCCTGGACGAGCCAACCAACCATCTGGACATCGACTCCCGCGAGTGGCTGGAGCAGGCAGTGGAGGACTTTGACGGCACGCTGCTGTTCGTCAGCCACGACCGCTATTTCATCAATCGCTTCGCTACCCGTGTCTGGGAGCTGGAGGACCGCGCCGTCACCGACTACCCTATGGGCTTCATGCAGTACCGCCAGGTGCGGGAGGAGGCCCGCCGCGCCGCGCCGCCCGCCGCCGTACCGGCCCAGCCGAAGAAGCCCGCCCCTGTCGGCAGGGGCAGCCGCAGTCGGCAGGCGGCCCGTAAGCAGCTGACCATCTGCGAGACGGCCATCTCCCGTCTGGAGGCGTCCGCTGCTGCGTTGGACCGCGACATGGAAGCCGCCGCCTGCGACGCGGAGAAGCTGGGCGAGCTGTACCGGCAGCGTCAGGAGGTGGAATCCCAGCTGGAGCAGGAGATGACCCGCTGGGAGGAGCTGAGCCTGCAACTGGAGGAACAGGAGAACTGATATGAGTGATATTTTGTGCATTTACTATTCCCGCACCGGCCATACCCGCCGTGCGGTCAAGGAGATCGCCGAGGCACTGGATGCGGAGATCGTGGCCATCACCGACGGCCGCGACCGCAGCGGCTGGAAGGGCTACCTGCGCAGCGGCATGGACGCCATGAAGCTGTCCACAAAGCCCCTGAATCCCTTTGAGACAGCCAGACCGCTGGAGGAGTACAGGCTGGTGATCGTGGGAAGCCCCGTGTGGGCGGGCCGCATGGCCAGCCCCATCCGTTCCCTGCTGAAGCGCCGCGGGCTGGAGCTGCACCGCGTGGCCTACGTGGTCACCCGCAGCACCGAGCAGCGCAGCGAGGAGGTCTACGACCAGATGGATCTCTATACCGCGGAGAAGCGGCTGTTCGCTGTGTCCCTCCGCCCAGGCAGCGAGGGCTATGAGTTCTGGCGCAACGACTTTGTGCAGAACGTCCAGCGCTGGCTGGAGCAGAACTGAGGACCCGCCATGCTGGAGAAGATGAAGGCTATCGAGGCTCGCCTGGCGGAGGTAGAGCGCCAGCTGTCCGATCCCACGGTGTATACTGACCGCGAGAGGTTTACCGCCCTCAGCCGCGAGCAGAAGGAGCTGACGCCCATCGCGGCCTGCGCCCGAGCCTATGCCCGGGCGGCGCAGACGGCGGAGGACGCCTCCGCCATGCTGTCGGATCCCGAGCTGCGTGAGCTGGCGCAGGAGGAGCTGCCCGCCGCTAAGGCGGAGATGGAGCGGCTGACAGAGGAATTAAAGCGCCTGCTGCTGCCCAAAGACCCCAATGACGACAAAAACGTGATCTTGGAGATACGCGCCGGCATCGGCGGGGAAGAGGGGGCCCTGTTCGCCGCCGACCTCCTGCGGATGTACACCATGTATGCCGAGCGCAAGGGCTGGACGCTGAGCATCGTCAACGAGAACGACACGGAGCTGGGCGGCGTCAAGGAGGTCAGCGCCGAGGTGGAGGGCGCGGGCGCGTGGTCCCGCCTGAAGTTCGAGGCCGGCACCCACCGCGTCCAGCGCGTACCGGAAACGGAGTCCTCCGGCCGCATCCAGACCTCTGCCGCCACTGTGGCCGTCATGCCGGAGGCGGAGGAAGTGGAGTTTACCATCGACCCCAAGGATCTGCAGATCGACACGTTCCGTTCCTCCGGTGCCGGCGGCCAGCACGTCAATAAGACGGAGTCCGCCATCCGCATCACCCACCTGCCCACCGGCACGGTGGTGGAATGTCAGGACGAGCGCAGCCAGTATAAGAACAAGGACCGCGCCATGAAGATCCTGCGCTCCAAGCTGTACGAGGCGGAGCAGGCCCGCCAGAACGCCGCCATCGCCGCCACCCGCAAAAGCCAGGTGGGCACTGGCGACCGCAGCGGCAAGATACGCACCTATAACTTCCCCCAGAACCGCGTCACCGACCACCGGCTCACGGGAGACAATAAAAACTTCAACATTGCCGCCGTCATGAACGGCGACCTGGACCCCATGATCGATGCGCTGATCCTGAACGATCAGGCTCAGCGCCTGCAAGAGAGTAAGGAGGAATGAACCATGCTGGAACCCAGGAAAAAGATGTATGACAAGGCTGGCCCCCGTGTGGCCGCCGCACTGCAAAAGCGCAATATGGAGGCCTACTACTGTCCCACCGCCGCTGAAGCGGTGGAGAAGGTGCTGGAGCTGATACCTGCCGGCGATGTGGTGAGCTGGGGAGGTGTGGCCACCGTGGACGAGTTGGGCATCAAAGGCCGCCTGCGCAGCCGGAACCAGCCGGTGATCGACCGCGACACCGCCCGCACGCCGGAGGAGCGCACCGCCATGCTGCATCAGGCCCTGACCTGTGACACATTCCTCATGAGCAGCAACGCCATCTCCGAGGACGGGCAGCTGGTGAACATCGACGGCATCGGCAATCGCGTGGCCGCCCTGTGCTTCGGACCGAAGCAGGTCATCGTGGTGGCCGGCATGAACAAGGTGGCCGCCGATCTGGATGGTGCCGTCTCCCGCGCCCGTCACATCGCCGCCCCTGCCAACGCCCAGCGCTTCGACGGCAAGACGCCCTGCACTGTCAACGGCCAGTGCGGCGACTGCACCAGCCCCGACTGCATCTGCTCCCAGATGGTCATCACACGCTTCTGCAAGCCCGCCGGCCGCATCAAGGTGGTGCTGGTAGGCGAGGAGCTGGGCCTGTAAGTAAACTGCCGAAAAGAGGAAATTTCTTTGGAGACCAGGATATTCCATCCGGAACATGACACAAACGCCATTGCGGAAGCGGCGGCTATCCTCCGCCGCGGCGGCCTGCTGGGCATCCCCACAGAGACGGTGTACGGCCTGGGTGCCGACGCCCTCAACGAGGATGCGGTGCGCCGCATCTTCGAGGCCAAGGGCCGCCCGCAGGACAACCCCCTTATCATCCATGTTCCCTCGGCGGACTGGCTGGAGCGGTACTGCCAAAATGTGCCTGCCGCCGCTTATCGGCTGGCGGAGAAATTCTGGCCCGGCCCGCTGACCATGATCCTGCCCCGCCGCGAGATCGTGCCCCTGCGCACCACCGGCGGACTGGAGACGGTGGGCGTCCGCTGCCCGAACCATCCCACCACGCTGGCCATCATTGAGGCCGCCGGCGTGCCCATCGCCGCGCCCAGCGGCAACACATCCGGACGTCCCAGCCCCACCACCGCCCAGCACATGATGGACGATATGGCGGGCAAGATAGACGGCATCGTGGACGGCGGCCCCTGCGCCGTGGGGGTGGAGAGTACCATCATCGATCTGACGGTACAGCCGCCCCGCCTGCTGCGCCCGGGCGGCTTGCCGCTGGAAGCGCTGGAGCGCGTGCTGGGCGAGGTAGCCGTGGACGACGCGGTGCGCCGCAAAATGGGAGAGGGGGAGCGCCCCCGTGCCCCGGGCATGAAGTACCGCCACTACGCGCCGAAGGCCCCTGTTACGGTGGTCACCGGCCCCGCCCGCCGCAGCGCCGCCTACATACGCGACCACCTGCCGGATCACGCCGGCGTCATCTGCTTCGATGAGTACGCCCCACTGTTCGCGGGCCACATCGTCCACCGTCTCGGTGCCGCAGACGATAAGCTGTCCCAGGCCCAGCATGTGTTTGACGCCCTGCGTACCTTCGACGATACGGACGTGTCGGAGATATACGCCCAGTGTCCCGATGAATCCGGCCTGGGTTTGGCGGTGGCCAATCGTCTGAAAAAGGCGGCGGGCTTCCATGTGGTGGACGTATCGCCGCTGATCATCGGCTTTACCGGCCCCACCGGCGCGGGTAAGACCAGCGCCCTTCGTGCGCTGGAGCGTCTGGGTGGACTGGTGCTGGACTGCGACGCCGTCTATCACCAGCTGCTGCGCACCGATGCGTCCCTGCGCGCCGCCATCACTGCCGCCTTCGGCCCCGTGTTCACCCCTGACGGTGCGCTGGATCGCCAGAAGCTGGGTGCTGCGGTGTTCAGCGATCCCGCTGCACTGGACCGGCTCAACGCCATTATTTTCGACCGCCTGCCCCGCGAGCTGCTGCGCCGCGTCAACGAAAGCGACGCCGCCATGGTGGGTATCGATGCCATCAATCTGGTGGAGAGCGGTCTGTACCGTCTCTGCCGCCGCACGGTGGCCGTACTGGCTCCCACGGAGACACGGGTCCGCCGGATCATGGCCCGCGACGGTATTTCGGAGGACTATGCCCGCCTGCGGGTGCAGGCCCAGAAGCCCGACGAGTTCTACCGCGCCCGCTGTACGGACGTGCTGATGAACGACGCCGCCTCGCCGCAGGTGTTTGAAGAAATAGCCTATCAGAGATTACAACATATATTTGAGGAGGAAGCAGATCATGAGTGAAGAACTGAAGGCCCTGAAGAAGCAGCTGCTGAAGGATGACCGCAACGGCTACGATGTGCTGAGCGCGGCGGATCTGGAGAAGATGGAGGCATACTGCACCGTCTACAAGGCGTTCCTGGACGCCGGCAAGACGGAGCGCCTCAGCGCCCGCGCCGCCATCGCTCTGGCGGAGAAGCATGGCTTCGTGGAGTACAAGCGCGGCATGTCCCTGTCCGCCGGCGATAAGGTCTACTCCTGCAACCGCGGCAAGGGTCTGGTGCTGGCCGTCGTCGGCCGCCGCAGCCTGGCGGAGGGCGCCCAGATCACCGCCGCTCACATCGACTCTCCCCGTCTGGACCTGAAGCCCACCCCCCTGTATGAGGACAGCGAGCTGGCCTACTTCAAGACCCATTACTACGGCGGCGTCCGCAAGTACCAGTGGGTCACCATTCCTCTGGAGCTGCGCGGCACCGTGGTGCTGACTGACGGCTCCGTGGTGGATGTCTGCATCGGCGAGGGTGATGAGCCCAAGCTGGTGATCACCGACCTGCTGCCCCATCTGGGCGCGGAGCAGAGCAAGAAGCCCCTGAGCGAGGCCATCCCCGGCGAGACGCTGAACATCCTGCTGGGCAGCCGTCCTCTGGGCGACGATGATGACAGCGACCGCGTGAAGATGCAGGTCCTCAAGCGCCTGTACGACAAGTACGGCATCACCGAGGCCGACTTCGCCTCCGCCGAGCTGGAGACGGTGCCTGCCGTCAACGCCACCGATATCGGCCTGGACGGCAGCCTCATCGGTGCCTATGGCCACGACGACCGCGTCTGCGGCTTCGCTGCTCTGCAGGCCATTCTGGACATCGGGACGCCGGAAAAGACCGCCGTCTGCGTTCTGGCCGACAAGGAGGAGATCGGCTCCATGGGCGTCACCGGCATGCAGTCCGCCGCCTTCGACACCTTCATGAACGACCTGTGCGAGAGCCAGAACGTGGCCCTGCGCGTCTGCTATGAGAACGCCTTCTGCCTGTCCGCCGACGTCACCGCCGCCTACGATCCCAACTTCGCCGATGTGTATGAAAAGCGCAACGCCGCCTTCGTCAACCACGGCGTGGGCCTGTGCAAGTACACCGGGGCCAGGGGCAAGTCCGGCTCCTCCGATGCCAACGCCGAAACCGTGGGCTATGTCCGCGGCGTGCTGGATAAGGCCGGTGTCCGCTGGCAGATCTGCGAGATGGGCAAGATCGACGCCGGCGGCGGCGGTACGGTGGCCCAGTACATGGCCAACCGCAATATCGCCACACTGGACGCCGGCGTGCCGGTGCTGAGCATGCACGCCCCCTTCGAGGTGGTGGCCAAGCTGGATTGCTACGAGATGTACCGCGCCTGCAAGGCCCTCTACGAGTCCCTGTAAGCGTTCCTGCAAACAAAAAGAGAGACGGCTCCCGCCGTCTCTCTTTTTGCTAATTTACTTTTCTTCGTCGTTTTCGGTCTTGCCCAGCATATAAGGGAACATGGCCTCGATATAGTGTACCATCTTGCTGTGCTGGGCGTACCACTCGCCGTGCTCCGCCTGAAGCCGCTCCTTGTCGCTGTAGGCCTCCAGCGCGTGGCACGTCTCCACGTAGGCTTTCTGGAGCTGCCGGATGCGGGCGCTCATGTGCTGCAGGAGGCTCATGATCTTGGCGGGCCGCTCACTGAAATACTTCCCGAAGTTCTCCATGGTGATCTCGCTGACCACCAGCGGCTCCAGCGCCACCACCGTGGTGTTGCGGGGACGGGACTCCAGAAAGCTGATGACGTTGAAGAAATCCCCCTCGCTGAGCGTCACCACCTCCACCTCCTCCGGCGTACCGTAGTCCTTGTAGACGGCCACGCTGCCATAGAGGATGTTATACATGTTCATATCCATTTCGCCGGGCTTACAGATGATCTGACCTCTCTTGAACCGGCGCTCGCCTGTATTGGGCATATCCCTTACCTCCTGCTCTCATTTATATCACGCTGCCATATTCTATCATGCCCGCTTCGGCCTGTCGATACTTGTTCTTGCCAAATGCGCCGGAAAGTGGCATACTGTTGCAGGTAAATACGCACAAAGGAGAGGCTCTCTCATGGATTATTTTCATATCGCCCTGCCTGCCGACCAGCTGCGCACCGTCAGCTCCATCGGTCTGGCCCATGTGGGCGACGGCGTGTATGAGCTGCTGGTGCGCACGTGGCTCTGCGCCCACGGCAAGGCCACCGGCAAAGACCTGCACCGCGCCGCCATCGCTCTGGTCTGCGCGCCGGAGCAGGCCCACAGGGCCCAGCGCATCCTGCCGCTGCTGACGCCGGAGGAGGATGCCGTATTCAAGCGCGGCCGCAACGCCGCCGTCCACGGTATCCCTAAAAACGCCACCACCGCTCAGTATCATCAGGCCACGGCACTGGAATGCCTGCTGGGGTGGCTGTACCTGCGGGGCGACACCAAGCGTGTCAACCAACTGTTCACCGTGATGATGGAGGAGGATCAGCCATGCCGTTAGACGCCATCTGCCTGCAAGGCGTAGTGGAGGAGCTGTCGCCCCAGATCACCGGCAGCCGCATCGAGAAGATCCAGCAGCCCGCCAGGGATCAGGTGGTTCTGCTGCTGCGGGGGAGCCGCCGCCTGTACCTGAACGCCGGCGGCAGCCAACCCCGCCTGCACCTGACAGAGCAGGTGCGGGACAACCCGTCCCAGCCGCCCATGTTCTGTATGCTCCTGCGCAAGCACCTGTCCGGAGGCGTCATCGAGTCCGTCCGGCAGGAGCCGCTGGAGCGCGTGGTGACGCTGACCGTGCTGGCTGCCGACGAGCTGGGGGAGCGCAGCCGCTTCACGCTGGTGTGGGAGGGTATGCCCCGCCGCGCCAACCTGATCCTCTGCGACAGGGACGGCCGTATCATCGACTGCCTGCGCCGCATTGACCTGGAGTCAGAGCAGGACCGCCAGGTGCTGCCCGGCCTTTTCTACCGCCTGCCTGCCCGTCAGAACAAGAACTCACCGCTGGATGTCACGGAGGAGGAGTTCGCCGCCCTGCTGCGGCGCGCCGCGCCGGACGCGCCGCTGGACGGCTGGCTGCTGGATACCTTCACCGCCCTGCCGCCGCTGGTGGCCCGTGAGCTGGCTTACCGCGCCTGCGGTGCCACCGACGCCCCCGTTTCGCAGGGAACACCCCTGTGGAGCGTCTTCTCCCAGTGGCAGAACGCTGTGAATGAAAATCGCTTTACACCGACTGCAATCAAACGGAACGGAGCGCTTTCTGACTTCACCTATGGCCCCATCCTCCAGTACGGTGCCTACGCCCAGTCGGAGCCCTGCGACAGCTTTTCCCACCTGCTGGATGGCTTCTATGAAAAGCGGGAGCAGGCGGAGCGGGTGAAGCAGAAGGGGCAGGATCTCCTAAAGACTGCCACCACTGCCAGGGACCGCGTCCGCCGTAAGATCGCCGCCCAGGAGAAGGAGCTGGCCGCCTGTCTGGACCGTGACCGCCTGCGCATCTGCGGCGAGCTCATCACCGCCAACCTCTACCGCATGGAGCGGGGGCAGAGCCGCCTCACCGCCCAGAACTACTACGATGAGAACTGCGCCGACATCGACATCCCGCTGGACGTGCGCCTGTCGCCGCAGGAGAATGCCGCCCGCTACTTCAAGCAGTACACCAAGGCCAAAACGGCGGAGAAGTACCTGACGGCCCAGCTGCAAAAGGGTAGGGAGGAGCTGCAATATCTGGAGAGCGTTCTGCAGGAGCTGTCCCAGGCCGAATCGGAGCAGGACTTCAACGATGTCCGCATCGAGCTCACCGACGGCGGCTATATCCGCCAGCGGGGCAAAAAGCAGCCCGGCTTCCAGCGGGCCTCCCGGCCACGGGAGTTCCGCACCTCCGCGGGCCTGCGTGTCCTGGTGGGCCGCAACAACCGGCAGAATGACCGCCTGACCACAAAGGACGCCGACAAGCGGGACATCTGGCTCCATACCCAGAAGATCCACGGCAGCCATGTGATCCTCTGCACCGGCGGCGCGGAGCCGGACCAACAGAGCCTGCTGGAGGCCGCGTCGCTGGCGGCGTATTTCTCCCAGGCGCAGGGCAGCACCAAGGTGCCGGTGGACTATACGCCGGTGAAATTTGTAAAGAAACCCGCCGGCGCCAAGCCGGGCATGGTGATCTATACCACCTACCAGACCATGCTGGCCGACCCGGACAAGTCTCTGGTCAAGCGCTTGGCGGGGAAATAAGGAGGTATCGCCGTGAAACTCTACACCGACATCGTAACGGACTACCTGGCGGGGAGAAGCCTTGCCGCGCACGCGCAGGAGTGGTTTTTCACCCAGCCCGGCTACTGCTTTCAGGAGCCGGACGGCTCCGATGCGCAAAAGGCGGCGGTCATGCAGGTCTACGAGCAGGTGCTGCGGACTGTGGAGACGTTCGTTCCCGGCAACCGTCCGGTCTGGGACGCGCTGTTTCCGGACTGGCAGGACATTCTGCGCGGTGCGGAGACAGCGCTGATCGTGGGCTATCCGCCGCCCAACGACGCGGTGGTGCTGAAAAGCCCCGCCGGGGTGGATACCGCCGTTCTGGACATGGGCCTGTGGGTCCAGTATCTGGGCGCCGTACCGGTGGAGCGCGTGGCGCATAACCTGCTGACTCACGAACTGTGCCATGTCTGCATCCACCGGCACCGACCGGAGCTGGATGCGGCGCAGGAAACAGGTGACTATCTGTCCCGGCTGGATGCCTTCACTTTCGACGAGGGCTTTGCCCACTTCGTCTCCTATAATGACCGCGAAGCCAATCAGGTGGATTGGGATGCGCCTGAACTGCGGGCCGTCTGGACGCGGAGTGCCGCCGCGATGCGTTCTGCCAGACAGGAGACGCAGCCTGCACAGCAGCAGGAGCAGCTGCACAGCGCCGTCTTTGGCAGCTATTACGATAAGTATGCCTGCATGTGCGGCCTGTATTATCTGGCTCGCTGCTGGCAGGGGGGCGGCTCTGCCCGTCTGGCGGAGGAATTTGCCGCCGGTTGGCAGGGCTTTGCAGAAAAAACACTGTCCTGAAAATCAAAACCTCCGGCTTGGCCGGAGGTTTTGATTTTACAGCTCCACGGTTTTCGTGGCGATGTTCTCACAGAACACCCGGTCGTGCTCCACGAACAGCAGGGTAGGCCGGAATGCTTGCAGCAGCTCCTCGATCTGGATGCGGGAGAGAACGTCGATGTAGTTCAGCGGCTCGTCCCAGACGTACAGATGGGCGGACTGGCACAGGCTTCGGGCCAGCAGCACCTTTTTCTTCTGTCCGGCGGAGTAGTCGCCCATATCCTTCTCGAACTGCACCCGCTCGAAGCCCAGCTTCCGCAGGATCGTCAGGAACAGGCTCTCATCGAGACCGTACCCAGCGGCGTAGTCCCGCAGCAGGCCCCGCAGACCGGAGGCGTCCTGCGGCACGTAGGAGATGACCAGCCGGCTGGCTGTCTCCAAGGTGCCGGAATAGGGGATATCCTGCCCGCACAGCAGCTTGAGAACACTGGACTTGCCGCAGCCGTTTGCCCCGCACAGCGCCACGCGGTCGCCCTGCGTCACGGTGAAGGATACGCCGCTGCACACGACCCCACCGCCGTAGTCGATGGACACCTCCCGCAGCGCTGCCAGCCGCTGGGAGTGGTGGGTCAGCGGATGCAGCTTCAAAGCATCGCTGCGTTCGATGTCCTTCAGCAGCGCGGACTTCTCCTCGATGGCGTTTTGCTGCCGCCGTTCCAGATTTTTCCGCCGCTGCTGCATCCGCCGGGACTGCTCGGCAATGAAGGCGCGTCCGCCCATGGCGTCGGCGGTGCCCTTGACCTTGGCGGAGTTTTTCCCGATCTTGGAGTTTTCCACCTTATCGGCCCAGTCGCTGGACTGCCGCGCCGCCTCCTTCAGCCGCCCGATCTCCTTTTTGAGCCGCTCATTCTGCGACAGCTCAAAGGCGTCCTGCCGCCGCTTGTTCTCGTACCACGAGGAAAAATTCCCCTTCTGCACCTCGATGCTGCTGCGGTTGATGGACAGGATGTGATCCACGCAGCCGTCCAGAAAGGCGCGGTCGTGGGACACCAGCAGGAAGCCCTTTTTGCCGCGGAGATAGCGGCTCACCAACGCCCGCCCCACCTGATCCAGATGGTTGGTGGGCTCGTCGATGAGGAGAAAGCGGTTTTCCCGGGAAAAGAGCATGGCCAGCAGGAGCTTGGACTGCTCGCCGCCGGACAGCGTGGAAAAGGGACGGTACAGTGCGTCCTCCGACACCTCCAGCGGCGCCAGCTCCCGCAGGAACCGCCACGAAGCCACGTCGGGGCAGATGCGCTCCAGCAGCTCCATGGGACACAGCGATGGGTCCTCCACGGCGTAGGGAAAATAGTCGAAGCCCACGCTGGCGTGTATTGTGCCTTGATAGGGATACCTTCCCTCTAAGAGCCGCAGCAGCGTGGTTTTGCCTCGCCCGTTGCGGCCTGTCAGCCCCAGCCGCCAGTCGGTGTCCAGCTGAAAGCTGACGTTTTCAAAGATGTTGTCGTAGCTGCCTTCATAGCAGAACGTAAGGTCGGATACTTTAATAATGGACATGGTCATGCCTCCTATACGAAAAAATGGCTGCGGGAAACAGCTCCCACAGCCAAAAACGCACACCACACCCGCCGATAGGCAGGCTATGACCACGCACAGAGCTGAGAGATACGCCAATTTCCCGCGAAAGGCACAACGAACAGGACGGTCAGCGCCGCCCGATACAATGTCGTGCCGTAGTTCAGCAGGAAATCAGGTTCATCCTCTCAACTCCTCTCTTGTTTTTTCTTATCCTACCACACGCGCCGCAAAAAAGCAACCCCGTCCTCTCCACGCGGCCCTATCAGCTTTCTGGCGGACAGCGAAGAAGAACAGCACAATTGCCAAAATGTGGGAGAAGGTGCAATTACCTTCTCCCGCAATGTTTGCGGTTTAAAAAGAACCTGATACAAGGCTTTCCATGCGTCTGTTTTTCGGCTGCTGCGGCAGACGGATTTTTTGTGTTTGGGACGAAATTTCAAAAAATCGGTTGAAAAGTTGATAAAAATATGCCATACTAAAATTATGCACTTGCGGGGAAAGGAGCTTTGTACCATTTGTGCCGCAAAATAATAACAGGGGGAGGACTTGATAACGGCGATGGACAAGCGGATGTTCCTATAAAAGTTAGACGATTGCCAAATTATGATTTTCGATTCATCGGACGCTTGCAATTACAACGGAACACAAAACAAGAAATGGAAAGGGGAATGTTCTATGCGAAAATTGTTGTTAAGTGTCTTACTCTGCTCTGCGTTGGTGATGGGGTTACTGCCCACTGCCGCTTTTGCGATGGAGTTGGGTAATACCTCTGAGTCGGTGGAAGAGGCTCCGACTTCCGCATTGGAGGAACAAACCGTCAACGAGGAGCTGTTGTCCGAATATGGAGAACAGAAAAATGCGCCGGGGGAAGCGAATCCGGCAGCACAGAATGCTGCTGCGGAGATCTATGTCAGCAGCACCGGTAACGACGAACAGAATACCGGCACAAAAGATCTCCCTTTCGCCACGCTGGCTAAGGCGGTCGATGCCGCGGCTGACGGTGCAGCGATCTATATCATGAGCGATCTGACCATGGATCAGTGTGCTCGTTTTTATGATAAGAGTCTTACGATCACCAGTGGAGAAGGCGGCCCTTACACCGTTACACGCAGCGCTGATTTTAACCGGCAAAGTGACACAGCCCGCAGCTGGTATAATCCCGCCATGATCGAGGTTCAGTCTTTATCGGCGAGTTCTGTCGGCCTGACTCTTTCCAAAATCATTCTGGACGATGCAGGGATGTACGAGGGTACTGTATTCGCACAGGCTGTCAGCGGTGACGGCAACGCGGATAATACGATTTTTGTGCAGGACGCGATCATTGCCTCCAACGCCACTGTGCCCTGCACCGTGACACTGGGTAGTGGTGCTGTGCTGCGCAACTTTGGCGGCATGTCCGCTGTACGTGCCACCGACCGGGCAAAATCGTCATGGAAAGCGGCAGTGTGATAGAGGATACCATGGCTGGCTATACGAGAACAAAAGACTCTGCGGCAGACTCAGTCGGTCCGGCAGGTGCGATCTGGCTTCAGGGCGGTACACTCGTGATGAAGGAAGGCTCGAAGCTTCAGAACATTGACGGCCGCGGAGTTTATGCAGACGGCGGGAAGGTCGAGATGGGCGGCGCCATCAGCGGTATTGCCGCAAACAAGAGTGCAATGTGGCAGTCGAATAGCGGCATCGCAATTCATCTGCGCAACAACGCAGAGGGAACGCTGACCTCCACCGCACTGATCGAGAAGCTCTCTAGCGGCAGCGTGATCTACTGTGCGGGTGGTGCCAGATCCTTCAAAATGGAAAACGGCTCCAAAATCACGGATTGCCCCAAGCTGAACGGCAATGTCATCTTTGCAAAAAACAGCACCGTCATGATGGACGGTGAAATCAGCAATGTGCATGCCACAGGCAACCATATCCTGCAAACTGACGGCGGTACAGCGGTGACAATTGGAAAAAACGGAAGGATTCTCAATAATCGCGCGTACTATGGCGCGGTTTATATCAACGGAACGGATGAGCACTTAGATATTTACGGAAAAATCAACGGTAATATTTCTACGGATCGCGGCGGCGGTGTGGTACTGTCCAATAATGGCGGAAACCACAACGCAGCCATGTATGAGGGTGCTGAGATCTGCAACAACAAAGCCGAGCAAACAGGCGGCGGAGCCATGATATCCAAAGGCACCTTCACAATGAACGGCGGTACGATCTCCGGCAACATTTCCGGTACAAACAGTGCAAAGCCCGAAGCTGACCGGATCGGCGGCGGCGTATTTGTCCGCAGAGGCGGCCAATTCATTATGAATGGCGGCGCCATCGAGAACAACGCCGCAACAGCCTTTGGCGGCGGTATCTGCTTTGAGGCCAGTGATTATAGCGGTATGGTGCCGAGGATCGAGCTGAATGCCGGTACCATCAACAACAATCTCATGCATGTCACCGTCGGTGACGAATATCAGATCACAGGCGGCATATCAAATGATTTGGCGGTCACCAGTAAAGACTATGGAAAGTGCGATCGTTATCTCTATATTTCCCGTGAGGCAGCTGTTGGAGATAAGGCAGTTTATTTCCAGACTGACAGTAAGACCGTCACCCCGGCTGACAGCAGCCTTGACATCAGGCTGGGGAACACCAGCGCTGCAAATGTAACCGCTCTGACCAATGCTTCGAACAGCATGGGCTGGAATGCTCCGTTGGCTACCCTCTGGGTTCAGCGCGACGGCGCGGCTAAGTTGACGGTGGGCGGCCTGACACGGAACGATCTGCCGGTTTATGTGCTGTCCTTGCCGGTGGATGAAACCGGAAATGTTCTCAACGCTTCGCAGGCGCAGGTTTATGCGGCTCAGAAGCCGGACACAGGAGATATAACGGACACAGGAGATATAGACGTCACGCTTCCGGATGTGTCTGGAAACGGCTACGCCGTAGCCGTTGTCCAACCCTCACAGGACCACGGCACACTGACCATACATGGGCCTAAAACCATCGAGAGAAATAAAACCGGTGCACACTATCCCGTGACATATACCGTAACGTATGATATGTCTGAAAGCATGGAAAGCATGATTGAACAATCAGGCGGTGAGGCTGAATATGTCCTTACGATTGATCGCGATGCCCGCCTTGTAGGAAATCCCGGCCGTTTCAACGGAGAAAGCATCAGTGTGACATATCGTCTGCCCCACTCCGAGTTCAGAGTAGGTGATGTGCTGCTTGCCTCCGCAATGCTGAGGATCACTGTCGGAGAGGGCAACTATATCATTCCCTCTAATGTGACGAAAACACGGAAGGTTGAGACAACCTATAGCCTGACAACACAGGTGAATGGTGGGAATGGAACGATTTCTGCAAGTAAAGCAGGGCTGGCGGCCGGATCGCATGAGACGATTGTTTTCACTCCCGATAGCGGCTATCAAATTGACACTGTTACGGTGAATGGTGTTAAAGCAGAGGTGCGCTCCAATATGCTGGAAGTTATCATGGACGCCGACAAGACCGTTATTGTAACATACAAGAGTATTCCGCATATCCATAACCATGGAACGGCCTGGAAGTCAGACGCAGACAACCATTGGCATGAATGCCCCTGCGGTGACAGGAAGGACATAGCGGCGCATAGCTTCAAGTGGGTGATCGATAAGGAACCCACCGCAACCAGGAAAGGCTCCAAACACGAGGAATGCACCGTCTGCGGCTATAAGAAGGCCGCTGTTGCAATTCCCGCAAAGGGTTCTACGGTGAAGCCGAGCGACCACCCCGACAAGCCCGGAAATACTGCCTCGTCAAATACCGGTGACAGCAGCAATCCCGTTTTGTGGAGCGCACTTCTGTTCATCAGCGGCGGTGCTGTTATCGGCACAACGGTTGTAAGCCGAAAGAAAAAGTACAACAGATCATAAAGCAATACGGTACCATCGATCGGCAGGGGCGTGTTTTTTCTGCCGCGGCGGCCCAGAAAGGAGAACCGTTCTCCACTTGTACCGCACCGCAGCATGTTTTGTCCATAATGATAACTAAGCGATAAACACAGAAAAAGACCGCCTCTCGGCGGTCTTTTTCTGTGTTTATGTGTTCTCCGTCCCATCCTCGCGGAACAGCAGGGTGATGCACCACAGTCCCGCGATGCCCACCAGCGTATAGATGATGCGGCTGACGGCGCCGGTCTGCCCGCCGAACAGGAAGGCCACGCAGTCGAAGCTGAAAAGCCCCACGCCTCCCCAGTTCAGCGCGCCGATGATGACCAGTACCAGCGCAATGCGGTCTACGATCTTCATGAGAGTCCCTCCTTGTGTCAAGACTGCTTTCTCTCATAGTCTCCCCGCGCCGCATCGGACTATACGCAAAAATTTGTCAGACTGCCTGAAAAATTTTGAAAATCGATTGCAAACACCGGTGATTTTTGGTAGTATGACGGATAGGAACAAATGCATCTGCACCTTTTGATGAAAGAGGAGGAACACCATGAACAAGAAATTTGAAAAGCTGGGCTTTTATCCCGCCGACATCCTGCTGCCCAAGGGACAGGACATGACCAAGTGGGCCGTGGTGGCCTGCGACCAGTTCACCTCTGAGCCGGAGTACTGGCAGGCGGTAGAGGAGAAGGTGGGCGACGCCCCCTCCACGCTGCGTCTCATCCTGCCGGAAGCCAATCTGAAGGCCCCCAACGTGGACGAGTACATCGACGATATCAACGCCGCCATGCGCAAGTATATGGCTGACGGCGTGTTCGAGACGCTCTCCGATTCCCTGATCTACATCGAGCGCCAGCAGTCCGACGGCCGCATCCGCCACGGCCTTATCGGCATGGTGGATCTGGATGCCTACGACTTCACCCCCGGCTCCGGCGCGCTGATCCGCGCCACCGAGGGCACCGTGCTGGATCGTATCCCGCCCCGTGCCCGCGTCCGCCGCAACGCCCCCATTGAGCTGCCCCACGTCATGCTGCTGATCGATGACCCCGATAAGACCGTCATCGAGCCCCTGACCGCCGCAGCCTCCGCCATGGAGAAGCTCTACGACTTCGACCTGATGCAGAACGGCGGACACATCACCGGCTACAAGCTGTCCGACAAGCAGATCGACGCCGTGGCCGCGTCTCTGGAGGGCCTGACCACCGACGAGGCCATGCAGAAGAAGTACGGCGTCTCCGGCGTAGCACCCCTGCTGTTCGCCGTGGGCGACGGCAACCACTCCCTGGCCACCGCCAAGGCCTGCTACGAGGAGCAGAAGAAGGGCAAGACCCCCGAGGAGTACCTGGCCCTGCCCTCCCGCTTCGCGCTGGTGGAGGTGGTGAACAACCACGACGATGCTTTGCAGTTTGAGCCCATCCACCGCGTGCTGTTCGGCGTAGACCACAAGAAGTTCATGGACGCCTTCCGCGCCGCCTATCCCAACGCCTACGAGGGCAAGGGCGACGGCCACACCATCGAGTTCGTCTGGAACGGTGAGAGCCACTTCATCACCGTCCCTGACCCCAAGGTCCAGCTGGCCGTGGGCACGCTCCAGAACGTCATCGATCCCTACCTGAAGGCCAACGGCGGCGAGGTGGACTATATCCACGGCGATGACGTGACCCGCGAGCTGGGCGGCAAGCCCGGCAACATGGGCTTCCTGCTGCCCGCCATGGGCAAGGAGCAGCTGTTCAAGACCGTCATGGCCGACGGTGTGCTGCCCCGCAAGACCTTCTCCATGGGCCACGCTCAGGACAAGCGCTATTACATCGAAGCCCGCAAGATCGTGAAGTAACACCGCAAAAAAGCGCCCATCGGGCGCTTTTTTGTCAGGAGGAGCTATGGAACCACTGACCCTGTACGCCCCCGCGAAAGTGAATCTCACCCTGACCGTCGGCGACCGTCGTCCCGACGGCTACCACGACGTATCCACCGTCATGCAGGCCGTGGGCCTGTACGACACCCTGATCCTGACGCACGGCGGCGCCGGCCTGACCCTGACCTGCACAGACCCCGCCGTCCCGTCGGATGCCACCAACCTGGTGCTCCGCGCCGCCGGCAGGTTTTTCGAAGAGACGAAGCTGCCCGTGCCGGACCTGCACCTGCACCTCCGGAAGCGTATCCCGTCCCAGGCGGGACTGGGCGGCGGCAGCAGCGACGCTGCATCCACACTGCTGGCCCTGCGCACCCTGTACGCGCCGTCCCTGCCGGACGTCCAGCTGGAGCACATGGCTGCGGCGCTGGGAAGCGACGTGCCATTCTTCATCCGCGGCGGCACCGCGCTGGCCCGGGGCAGGGGAGAGCGCCTGACGCCCATGCCCCGCTTACGGGATGGCTGGTTCGTCATCGTCAAACCGCCGGAGGGCTTCTCCACCCCCGCCATGTACCGCCGTCTGGACGACCTGCCGCCGGAGCCGCCCCGCCCCGACGCCATGCCCGCCGCGCTGGCGGCGGAGGATATCCGCGCTGTGGCCGCCGCGCTCTATAACAGCTTCGAACGCGCCGTCCCACCGGACAGCGCCGTATGGGACATCGAGAGCGCCCTCCGCGCCCACGGCGCACAGGCTGCCCTGCTCAGCGGCAGCGGCAGCGCCGTGTTCGGCCTGTTCGCCCGCGAGGACACCGCCCGCGCCGCCGCCGAGACCCTGCGGGAGCGCTGGCCCATGACATTTGCGGCCCAACCTGTATAAAATCCGAAAACACCGTCCAAAATGCAGGAAAATTCCTACATAGGACGGTGTTTTTATGCGTAAATTCCATACCTTTGAGCTGGCACTGCTGCTGGCGCTGGCCGCCGCACTGCTCTGGGGAGCATGGTCCCTCCACCGGCAGGACGATCTGCAGGCCAAAATGATCCGCCTTCACGTTATCGCCAACTCCGATAACGCCGCCGATCAGGCACTGAAGCTCCAGGTCCGCGATGCGGTGTTGACCCGTGCGGAGGCCATATTACGGGAGTCCGCCGACATGAACGATGCCCGCCGGCGCCTGACGGACGCCCTGCCCGCCATTGGGGATGCCGCCGCGGCGGAGCTGGCGGCGCAGCACCGCGACGATCCCATCTCCGTCTCACTGGAGGAAGCGGAGTTTCCTCTCAAGGCATATGACGGCTTTGCCCTGCCCTCCGGCGGCTATCTGGCCCTGCGGGTAGTGATCGGCGCGGGGGAGGGCCGCAACTGGTGGTGCGTGGTGTACCCGCCCCTGTGTACCGCCGCCGCGTCCGACCTGTCCCGGACCGCGCTGGGCGCCGGCCTGACGGAGGATGACCTGTCTCTCATCACCGGCGACGGCGATGGCTATGTCCTGCGATTCCGGTCGCTGGAGCTGTGGGAGCGGCTGCGGCAGTGGCTGGGTAAATAGATTTGCCGCACAACTATCCGACAATATCGCACATCGCTCCTTGCATTTTGCACCGTTATCCTGTAAAATAGAGCACGTATTTTACAGGAGAGGAGGGGCGCCATGTCGACGCACCGGAAGCGGCCGCTGGGCCGCGTGTGCCTGATGGCGCTGGCATTGGCGGCGCTGTTCCTCCTGTCCTTCATCTGGGGGCGCTACGATGTGCCGCTGGGCGAGGTGGTGCGCATCCTGCTGTCCCGCCTGTTCCCCCTCACCCAGACGTGGACGGACAACATGGCCATCGCCGTCCACAATGTCCGCCTGCCCCGCATCCTGATGGCCTGCCTGGTGGGCTGTGCCCTGTCCGCTGCCGGTGCCAGTTACCAGACGGTGTTCCAGAACCCCATGGCCGCGCCGGACATTCTGGGCGCGTCCTCGGGAGCCTGCTTCGGCGCGGCGCTGGCCATCCTGCTGGGACAGGGCAGCGTCATGACCACGATTTTCGCCTTTTGCTTCAGCCTGCTGACGGTGGTGCTGGTCTACCTCATCGGCAGCCGTACCAGGGGCAGCAGGGTAGTGAGCATCCTGTTGGCCGGCATCATGGTGAGCTCGCTGTTCTCCGCCGGCACCTCCTACATTAAGCTGGTGGCCGACCCCGCCAACCAACTGCCTCAGATCACCTATTGGCTTATGGGCAGCCTGTCCGGCACGCGGCTGAAAACAGTGGCCTTCGCTGCCGCCTGCATGGCGGTTGGCTTGGTGCCCCTTCTGCTGCTGCGCTGGCGCATGAATCTGCTGACCTTGTCACCGGACGAGGCCCGCTCCATGGGCGTCAATACCGACCGGATCCGTCTGGCAGTGATCCTCTGTGCCACGGTGCTCACCGCGGCCAGCGTCTCCGTCTCCGGCATGATCGGCTGGGTGGGTCTGGTGATCCCGCACCTGAGCCGCCGCATCGTGGGCAACGACTGCCGGTATCTTCTGCCCATGTCCATGGTGTTCGGCGCAGGGTTTCTGCTGCTGGTGGACGATCTGGCCCGCTGCCTGACGGCGGTGGAGATCCCCATCGGTATCCTGACGGCCTTTGTGGGCGCACCCTTCTTTGTCTATCTCATGGTAAAGAGGGAGGACCGCCTGTGAAGCTGACTGTAAAGGAGATTACCTATACATATCGCGGTGGCCATACGGCGCTGCGGAACATCTCTTTCGCGGCCCGGCAGGGAGAGCTTTTGTCGGTGCTGGGCCCCAACGGCGCGGGAAAAAGTACCCTGTTCCGCTGCATTCTGGGCGGTCTGCCGGACTATGGCGGTGCCATCCTGCTGGACGGGCGGGATGCCCGTACTTTGGACCAGCGGACGCTGGCCGCCCACATCGCCTACATCCCCCAGATACACCGCCCTACCTTTGGTTATTCCGTGCTGGACACGGTGCTGATGGGCCTGACCCGCCAGCTCTCGCCGTTCCGCTCCCCCTCCGCCCAGCAGGAGCAGCAGGCTTTGGCCACTCTGGAGCAGTTGGGCGTGGTGCATCTGACCTACCGTAATTTTGCGGAGCTGTCCGGCGGCGAGCAGCAGCTGGTGCTGATCGCCCGTGCTCTGTGTCAGCAGGCGGACATTCTGGTGATGGACGAACCCACGTCCTCGCTGGACTACGGCAATCAGCTTCGCGTGCTGCGCTGCGTCCATGATCTGTCCCGTCAGGGCTACACGGTGGTGCTCTCTACCCACGATCCCCAGCACGCTCTGCGCTTTTCCGACCGTGTGCTGGCCCTGTCCGGCGGCGCGGTAGCCGCGTTTGGTGCAACAAAGGAGGTTTTGACAGCAGAATTGCTCCGCCGTCTCTACGGCGTGGACGCGGCTCTGTTGGACACGGCCTACGGCCCCGCCATCGTGCCGAAAGGAGGAGAGGACCGTGTTCCGCTGGACGGATGACATGATTCGCTACATGGCGGATGCCGGACGCCGGACGGATTTCCACCGCCGCCTGACGGCGGAGCTGCTGCCGTATCTGTCGCCGCAGGATCGTGTCTGCGACGCAGGCTGCGGTCTGGGATTTCTCTCGCTGGCGCTGGCGCCCCATGTCCGCCATGTGACGGCGGCGGACTGCGATGCCCAGGCCCTCTCGGTGCTGAAAGAGGAGCTGGCTGCGAGGCACATTGAAAACGTGACGCCGCTATGTACAGATATTTTCACTGACCGTCCCGCCGAACCCTACGACGCCATGGTGTTCTGCTTCTTCGGCAGCATGGACGAAATACTGTCCGTGGCCAGATCCCAGTGCCGCGGCACGGTCATCGCCGTCAAGCGCGACCATAGGGACCATCGTTTTACCGTGACAAAGCAGACCTTGAGAGAGAGTCACGGCGTGGCAGCTGCGGAAGCGCGGCTGACGGAGCTGAACATCCCCTATGAGCTGAAGCGGACGGCCTATCGCTTTGACCAGCCCTTCCGCGACTGGGAGGAGGCCCGCCTTTTTTTCGAGACGTACCGCCGCCGCGATGATGCGTCCCTTATCACGGATGGCTTCCTACGGGAGAAGCTGGAGCCCACCGGCGATGCAGCGTTTCCCTGGCACATACCGGTAGTTCGCCGTGCGGGGATATTTGTCTTTCAAACGTCAAAAATTCCTGAGAAACTTCCTCATGAAGCAAATCAGGAAGGAAAACGGAAATAAACCGGAAGTAAAAAAGGAAGAAAATGAGGAGGAAATTTGTCAATGAATGGAAAAAGATGGATGGCGCTGCTGCTGGCACTGGTGATGTCGTTCTCGCTGTTTGCCTGCGGTGCAAAGCCTGCGGAGAATACCGGTGACAACAGCCAGAACACCGCCGCAGATGGCACCACGCGGGTATTCACGGACTCCTGCGGCCGCGAGGTCACAGTACCTGTGAATGTGGAAAAAATTGCTGTTTCCGGCCCTCTGGCCCAGATCGTGGTTTTCGCCATGGCACCGGATAAGCTGGTGGGTATCGCCAATGCGTGGGACGAAAGCGCTGCGGAGTTTTTGGATAAGAAATACTACAATCTGCCGATTTTGGGCCAGCTTTATGGCGGAAAAGGTGAGCTGAATCTTGAGACGCTGCTGGCCGCTGCGCCGGACGTGGTCATCGATGTTGGCGAGCCCAAGGGCAGTATTGCGGAGGATATGGATGAATTGCAGGAGCAGACCGGCATTCCCTTTGTCCACATCGATGCCTACCTTTCCTCTATGGATGATACATACGCCATGCTGGGAGACCTTCTGGCAATGCCCAACGAGGCGCAGGGGCGGGCGGACTACTGCCGCTTCGCCTATGACCGCATTGTATCCATCGCCGACGGCGTGGATAAAGTAAATCTCCTTTACATCACTGGAGATGAAGGACTTAACGTTATCGCACAGGGCTCCTTCCATGCCGAAGTCATCGACCTGCTCAGCAACAATCTGGCTGTGGTGGACGAGCCCTCCAGCAAGGGAACCGGCAACGAGGTGGACATGGAACAGATCCTCAACTGGAACCCCGATGTGATCCTGTTTGCACCGGGCAGCATCTACGACACCGTGGCCGGCAATGAGAGCTGGCAGACCATCTCCGCCATCCAGAGCGGCAAATACTATGAGGTCCCCATGGGCCCCTATAACTGGATGGGATTCCCGCCCAGCGTCCAGCGCCTGCTGGGTATGACGTGGATGGCCAAGGTCCTGTATCCCGAGGCGGCGGATTATGATCTCTATACCGAGGTCAGCACCTATTTCGAGCTGTTTTACCACTGCGACCTGACCCAGGCACAGTACGATGCGCTGGTGGCCAACTCTATCCCCGCAGCATCTGCGGCGGATCAGGCGGCCTGATCGGAAGCCATTGCAAACAAAGGACGCCCTGCGGCTTTGCACCGCAGGGTGCCTGTGAATAGCCGCTGGTGCGGCAGGAGGTAAACACGATGAATACCATTTTTCAGACGCTGGTGTACCAGCGGGAGAAGGGACAGGACGCGGTGCTGGCCACCATCATCTGGGACGACGGATCCGCGCCCCGAGGTGCGGGCAGCCAGATGCTGGTGGGCCGCAACGGTCTGCTGGCCGGTACCATCGGCGGCGGCGCCGTGGAGGGGCAGTCCATTGCCATCGCCCGGGAGATGCTGGCTGACGGTATCGACAGCATGACGCAGGAGTTCCGGCTGCGCCGCGATGGCAGCGAGCAGAGCACCGGTATGGTCTGCGGCGGCGATGTGACCGTCTACTTCCGCCGTATTCCCTGCGGCGATGGGGCGTGGGATACACTGGCGGCGGAGGTGCTGCGGCGGGTCAGTACCCGCACGGCGGGGTGGCTGGTGCAGCCGCTGGACGGAGCCATGCCCTATCTGATGGACGAAAATACTGTTAAGGAAAAATGCTTTACAATGCCGCTGCCCATAGGAGAGCGGGCGCTGATCTTTGGCGCGGGGCACATCTCCAAGGCACTGGTGCCGCTGCTGAGCAGCGTGGGGTTTAGGCCGGTGGTTTTTGACGACCGCCCCCAGTTCGCCACGCGGGAGCGGTTTCCCCGGGCGGACCAGGTCGTCTGCGGCGACTTCACCCGCATCCGCGATTACCTCACTGTGGAGCCGGAGGACTATGTGGTTATCATGACCAACGGCCACGAGTACGATTTCCAGTCGCAGGTGCAGGTGCTGCAGCACAAGACGGCCTACGTGGGCGTCATCGGCTCCCGCAAAAAGACGGCCTTTGTCAACCAGCGGCTGCGGGACGCGGGCATCTCCGATGAGGCCATCGCCTTTGTGCATACGCCTATCGGCACCGCCATCAAAGCCGTGACGCCGGAGGAGATCGCCGTGTCCATCGCCGGTGAGATGATCCTGGTGCGGGCAGAGCGCCGCGAGGCCAACGGGGAGGTCCACCATGGCTGTCCCATGCACTGAGCATCTGTTCCTGATGGGCCGGAAGGGCGTGGGCAAGTCCACGCTGCTGCGAGCCGTGCTGGAAGGGAAGCGGCTGGGTGGCTTTTTCACCCGTCGGATAACGGGCATCTTTGAGAGGCCCTCCATCCACCTGCTGCGGGCGGCGGAGAGCCAGCAGCCGTCGCCGGAGAATCTGGTGTGTCTCTGCGGGGAGCGGCGGACGGATCTGTTCGACCGGTTGGGGCCCGCAGCGCTGGCGGACGCGGCGGACTGCGACGTGATCGTCATGGACGAGCTGGGACCATCGGAGGCGGCGGCACTGGAATTCCAGAAGGCGGTGCTGGCAGCGCTGGACGGCGATAAGCCGGTGTACGGCGTTTTGCAGCAGGCGGACAGCGAATTCCTGGGCCGTGTGGCGGCGCACCCGCGGGTACGGGTCGTTACCGTGACGGAGGAGAACCGCGACCGGCTGCGGCAGCAGCTCTGTGGCGAAAAGTGAATCGAAAGAGTGTGCCTTTGACAGGCTCCGCACAGGTGCGGAGCGGTCAGGGGCGCGCTTTTTTTTCGAAGCACAGAGGAATGTCCTTTTCTTTGGACAGTGGATACGGTATAATCAGCGTATAGACAGCGAAGGGTGCCGCAGCGCAGGGCGTGATGGCGGCGTGACCAAAAGATCACGGGAAACGAGGGATGCGGGATGGAATTACAGATCTGGATGGGCCGCGCCGGTGCGGGCAAGAGCCGCAGGGTGCTGGAGACGATGCAGGAGCGGCGGCAGCGGCCGCAGATCCTGCTGGTACCGGAGCACGCCTCCCATGAGGCGGAGCTGGATCTGTGCCGTGCGCTGGGACCCACAGCCAGCCGCGATGCGGAGGTGCTGAGCTTCCGAAATCTGGCCACCCGTGTACTGGCCCAGACCGGCGGACTGGCGGACGTGACGCTGGACGCTGGCGGCAAGCTGCTGACCATGCGGCGGGCGCTGCAGGAGGTGAGCAGCAGACTGACGGTGTTTGCGCGGCCCTCCCAACGGCCGGCGTTTCTGCGGCAGCTGGTGGCGCTGGCCGATGAGCTGTACGCCTATCAGGTGACGCCGGAGATGCTGCTGGCGCAGGTGGCGGACATGGAGGGCGCGGCTGGGGATAAGCTGCGGTCAGCGGCGCTGATCTACGGCGCCTACGATGCTCACCTGCGGGGGGAGGGGTTCGACGCCCGCTCCCGCGTGCAGAAGCTGTGCGACGCCCTGCCGGAGTCGGACTATCTGATGGGCAAGGACGTGTATGTTGACGGGTTCTCCTACTTCAATCGGGTGGAGGAGGACATTCTGGAGACGGCGCTGCGGCAGGGGAACTGCCTGACGGTGACGCTGCTGGGAGACGAGTCGGACCCGCAGCTGTTCCAGAACGCCCTGCGGCAGAGGGATCGCCTGAAACGGATGGCAGCGTTGGTACACGCAAGATGTGAAGTAGAAACGCTTGTCAGCAAAAACGATGGGCCGCTGGGGTATCTGGAGCGTTGCTTCTTCGATGGAGAGGAGCCGTGGCAGGGGGAGGAGCCGCCCATCCGGCTGTATCAGGCGGAGACAGCGTTCTCCGAGGCGGAATATGTGTCCGCCTGTGTGCGGCGGCTGGCCCGGCAGGGCTGCCGCTGGCGGGACATCGGTGTGGCGGCGCGGAACATGGAGGTATACGGGCCGCTTTTGGAAGCGGTGTTCCGCAGGGACGGCATCCCCGCCTACATCAGCCGGCGCAGCGACATCCTGGAAAAGCCGGTGCTGACCATGGTGCTGTCGGCGGTGGACGCTGTTACCGGAGGATTTGAGTATGAGGACGTGTTCCGGTGCCTGAAAACCGGTATGGCGGGTATCTCAGCAGCGGAGTGCGATATGCTGGAAAACTATGTGATCCGGTGGCAGATACGGGGCGGCATGTGGCTGAAGGAAGCGGATTGGACCGCCGATCCAGACGGCTACGGACAGGAGATGAGCGAAGCGCGGCGGCAGCGGCTGGAGGAGGTCAACGCGGTGCGCCGTCGCGTGCGCGTGCTGTTCCTGGAACTGAGCGAGGGACTGAAGGCAGGTAAAACCATACGGCATAAAGCAGAAGTGCTTTACAGGTTTACGGAGCACGCAGGAGTGCCGGAGACACTGAAAGCCCAGACGGCGACACTGTACGACGGAGGACAGGTGCAGCTGGCGGAGGAGTACAGCCAGCTGTGGAGCATCTTCTGCGGCGTGCTGGACCAGTTCGTGGAGCTGCTGGGCGACGTAGAGGTGGACGGGCAGGAGTTCGCCCGCTTGCTGCGGCTGGTACTGAGCCAGTACGCCGTGGCCACCATTCCCGCCACGCTGGATCAGGTGAAGGTGACGCCCATCACGCGGAACGACCGGCATACGGTGCGGCATCTGTTTTTGCTGGGCGCCAACGACAACGTGCTGCCCACGGTGGAGACGGGGGGCGGGCTGCTGGACGCCCAGGAGCGGGAGCTTCTGCAGCAGCGGGGCATCCTGCTGTCGGACGCCACATTTGACCCCCTCGGCGCGGAATTGCAGAACATCTATGCGTGCCTGGCGCAGCCTACGGCGTCGCTGACGGTGATGTGGCCGGTGACGGACGGCGCGGGCGGGCAGCTGCTGCCGTCTTTTGTGGTGGAGCGCATCGGGCGGTTGTTCCCGCAGATCACGGTGGAGCGGGAGGACGGCGCCTATCGGCGGGAGCTGCCGGCACCGGCGCTGGCGCTGGCCGGTCAGGAGATGGGCGGGCCTCTGTGGCAATATTTTGCAGGGAGCGGGCAGGCCCCGCTGCTGGCGCGGATGGAACAGGCGCGATCCATGGGCCGCGGCAGGCTGTCGCCTCAGGCGGTGCAGACGCTGTATGGGCGGCGCATTGCCATGTCCGCGTCCCGTATCGACCGGCTGAAAAGCTGCCATTTCGGGTATTTTATGGAGTACGGGCTGCGAGCCAAGGAGCGGACAAGCGCCGGTTTCGAGGCACCGGAGGTGGGCACATTCATCCACTATCTGCTGGAGAACGTAAACCGCGACGTGTGTGCGCGCGGTGGCTACGGTGAGGTGGACAAGCCTGCGCTGCGGCAGCTGGTACACCACTATGTGGACCTGTATGCCCAGACCATGATCGACGGCTACGACCAGAAGGGGGCGCGATTCCGGTATCTTTTCTCGCGGCTGCGGGAGACGGCCTGCGCCATCGTGGAGAACATCGCCGACGAGATGGCGGTGTCGGATTTCCGGCCCATTGCCTTCGAGCTGGGCTTCGGCGGGAAGGACGGCCAGCTGCCGGCCATCACCGTGACAGAGGGCAGCACGGCCCTGTCGGTGCGGGGCAAGGTAGACCGCGTGGACGGCTGGATAAAGGACGGAAAGCTGTATCTGCGGGTGGTGGACTACAAGACCGGCCAGAAGGCATTCGACCTGTCGGATGTGCGGTACGGGCTGGGTATCCAGATGCTGCTGTACCTGTTCGCCCTGCAGAAGGAGGGCAGCGGATATTTCGGGATGCCGGTGGTGCCGGCCGGCGTGCTGTATACGCCGGCGCGGGAGATCATCTCGCGGGAGGACCGCAGCATCCCGCCGGAGAAGCTGGAGGCCGTGCTGCGGCGGAAGCTGCGGCGTACCGGCATGCTGTTGAGCGAGCCGGAGGTGCTGCGGGCCATGGAGCACAGTGCGCTGGAGAAGCCGTGCTACCTGCCCATCGGGAAGGTGACGGATGGACAGCCTGCGGCGCTGCTGCCCAATCTGCTGGTGGACACGGCGGAGATGGGCAGGATGGCGCGATACATCGACAGCCTGCTGCACCGCGTGGCGCGGGAAATCGGAGACGGCAACATCGATGCCGACCCCTGTACCCGCGGGCCGCAGGACAGCGCCTGCACCTGGTGCGCGTTCCGGGCGGCATGCTGGTTCGACGAGAAACGGGACAAGCCGCGCTATCTGAGGAAAATAACGCCGGAGGAGTTCTGGCAGACGGTAGACAGGGAGGTGGAGCACCATGGGTGAGCTGAAGCTGACGGAGCAGCAGCACGCGGCGGTATTTGACCGCGGCGGAAGTCTGCTGGTGTCCGCCGCAGCCGGTTCCGGCAAGACGAAGGTACTGGTGGAGCGGGTGTTCTCCTATCTGACGCAGGAGCGCGCCAATGTGGACGATTTTCTCATCATCACCTACACCCGCGCGGCGGCGGCGGAGCTGCGGGCGCGGCTGGCCTCGGAGCTGGCGGCGCGGGTGGCGGAGACACCGGAGGACCGGCACCTGCGGCGGCAGATGTTCCGCGTGTATCAGGCGGATATCAAGACGGTGGACGGCTTCTGCGCATCGCTGCTGCGGGAGCACATCCACCTGCTGGAGCCGGTGGACGGGCGGTGTCTGACGCCGGACTTCCGTGTATTGGACGAGGCTGAGGCACAGCTGCTGCGGGAGCGGGCGCTGGAGCGGACCATGGAGACGTTCTATCAGGACATCGAAAACGGCGATGAAGAGGCGGCGCAGCTGGCGGGTACGCTGGGCGCGGGACGGGATGACAGGGCCCTGACCGCGCTGGTGCTGGAGCTGCACAGCAAGATCCAGAGCCATCCCTACCCCGAGAAGTGGCTGCGGGCCGCGGCGGAGAGCTGGCGGCAGCTGCCCTCATCGCTGGCAGACAGCGACTACGGCAGGACGGTGATGGAGGACACAGTGCGGCGGGCCTTGTTCTGGGCGGGGCAGCTGGAACGGGCCGTGGCCGCCATGGAGGACTGCGAGCCGGTATACAAGGCCAATGCGGCCCAGTTTCTGGCGGCGGCGGCAGAGCTGCGCCGGTACGAGCAGGCGTCTCAGGAGGGCTGGGACGCCATGGGCCGCGTGCAGCCGGTGCTGCAGCGGGCCGGTACGGTGAAAAACGGCGAGAACGACGAGGCCAAGGCGGCGGCCAAGGCCGTGCGGGAGAAATACAAGAAGGCCAAGGAGGAGATGACCGCGCCCTACCTCGTGACGGAGCGGGAGCATCTGGAGGATCTGCAGGCAGCAGCGCCGTCCATGCTGGCGCTGCTGCGTCTGACGGAGCGGTTCTCCCAGCGCTACCAGGCGGAGAAGGTGCGGCGCAATACCATGGATTTCTCCGACCAGGAGCACTACGCCGTGACGCTGCTGTGCGGTCAGGACGATGAACCAACGGATCTGGCGCGGCAGGTGTCCCAGCGGTATCAGGAGATCATGGTGGACGAGTATCAGGATACCAACGAGGTGCAGGACTGCATCTTCCAGGCTATCTCCCGCGCAGGGCGGAACCTGTTCACCGTGGGCGATGTGAAGCAGAGCATCTACCGGTTCCGGCTGGCGGACCCCACCATCTTTATGGGTAAGTACCGGCAGTTCGCCGACGCGGCGGATGCCGAGGAGGGGCAGCCCCGCCGCATGGTGCTCAGCCGCAACTTCCGATCCCGCGGGGAGGTGCTGGAGGCCACTAACTTCGTCTTTTCGGACATCATGTCCCAGGAAATGGGGGAGATGGACTACACCGATCAGGAGAAGCTGTACTTCGGCGCGGCGTACTATACCCCAGCAGCGGGGCGGGAGACGGAGCTGCACGTGGTCAGTGTGGAGGACACACCGGACCAGGCGCTGGACCGCACTGAAGCGGAGGCCCGCTTTACAGCGCGGCGCATCCGGCAGCTGCTGGATGAGAAGTTCCCCGTGCAGGCGGGGGAGGGCGCAATGCGGCCGGTACGGCCGGAGGACATCGTTATTCTCATGCGGTCGCCCCGCTCGCGGATGCAGACGTTCACCCGTGCGCTGGCGCGGGAGGGCATCCCCTGCGGCAGCGGGGAGAGCGAGGACTTTTTCAGCGCCATGGAGATCGCGGTGACGGTGTCGCTGCTGGAGATCGTGGACAATCCGCGGCAGGACGTGCCGCTCATCGGCGTACTGCGCTCGCCGCTGGTGGGGTTGTCTCCCAATCAGCTGGCGGCCATCCGCGCCGTGCTGCCGGAGGGAGACTACTACGATGCGCTGTGTCAGGACGAGAGCAACGCGGCACGGGAGTTCCTGACGCTGCTGAATGAGCTGCGGCAGGCGGCGCGGGAGATGCCGGCGGACGACCTGCTGTGGTACATCTACGACCGGTGCCATGTCATGGCTATTTTCGGAGCCATGGAAGATGGGGCAATGCGGCAGGCGCGGCTGACGGCGCTGTACGACTACGCGCGGCAGCTGGTGCAGAGCGGGAAGGCGGGGCTATTCGACTTCATCAGTCATCTGCGGCAGCTGCTGGAAAACGGCGACGCACCGACGCTGGGGACAGCCCAGGCGGCGGAGGGCGTGCAGATCATGAGTATCCACCGGTCCAAGGGACTGGAGTTCCCTGTGGTGATCCTGGCGGATCTCCAGCGCAGCTTCAACCGGCAGGACCTGAACCGGCCGGTGCTGGTGCATCCGGAGCTGGGGCTTGGCACGGATCGGGTGGATCGGGAAAGACACATCCGCTACGCCACCATCTCCAAGGAGGCGCTGGCGCTGCGGCTGGAACGGGAGGCCAAGGCCGAGGAGATGCGCATCCTCTACGTGGCCATGACCCGGGCCAAGGAGAAGCTCATCCTCATCGACTGCCGCAAGGGGATGGAGAAGAAGCTGCGGGATCTGACGGCCATGACCGGTATACCGGTGCCGCCGGAGGCGGTGGCCGATGCGGACTCGCCTGGGGAGTGGGTGCTGCTGTCGCTGCTGCACACGACGCAGGCAGCGGCGCTCCACGGTATGGCAGGCGTGCGGCCGGAGGTGCTGACGCAGGCGCCGGACAGTTGGTCCATCCGGCTGTGGCACGAAAACGGCGAGGCATCGGGGACGGCGGTAGAGGACACGGAGGAGGCTGGCGTGCCTCAGGACTTCACGGAACCGGATCGGGCGGCGCTGGACTTCGTATATCCCCACGCAGCGGTGACCACGGTGCCCACCAAGATCACGGCCACCCAGTTGAAGGGGCGGGAGCTGGATCAGGAGGTGGCGGGGGGCGCAGGCACTGTCCGCAGGCCCTCGGAGCCGGAAAAGCCCCGCTTTTTGCAGAAAATACACGGACTGTCCGCCGCAGAGCGGGGTACGGCCATCCATCTCGTGATGCAGTACCTGCCGATGGACACGGCGGCGGAGGAGCAGTCCGTGGCGGCTCAGGTACAGGCGCTGGAGCAGCGGCGACTATTGACGCCGGCCCAGGCGGAGGCGGTGGACAAGCGGGCCATCGCGGCGTTTTTGCGGTCGCCGCTGGCGGATCGCATCCGCGGCGCAGAGCAGGTATGGCGGGAATACCGCTTCGCCCTGCTGATGCCAGCGGAGCGGTATGCAGGCGGCGCAGAGGGCGAGGAGATGCTCTTACAGGGTGTGGCGGATTGTGTGTTCCGGAAGGATGGCGCGCTGACGGTGGTGGATTTCAAGACCGACCGCGTCACGGCGGAGGAAGCTCCCGCCCGAGCCGAGATATACCGCGGGCAGCTCCAGGCGTACAGCGACGCACTGAGCCGCATCATGGAAATGCCGGTGGAGCGGCGGGTATTGTACTTTTTCCAGTGCGGGCAGGAAATTTCTTTGTAGATCCTGTGAAAAAAGCTTGCAATTTGGAAAGATATATGCTATCATCACAGATGCGTTTGTGGATGTACCACGGCGACGAGTGAACCAGAAAGGGGTGAACATGAGCAATGAAGGAAGGAATCCATCCCAATTATCAGCAGACTACTATCAAATGCGCCTGCGGTAATGTGATTGAGACAGGTTCTACGAAGAAGGATATTCGCGTGGAAGTCTGCTCTAAGTGTCACCCCTTCTTCACCGGCAAGCAGAAGCTGGTGGATACCGGCGGACGTGTTGCCAAGTTCAACAAGCGTTTCGGTCTGGACAAGTAAAAGAGACACGTCACATCACAAGACCCGTACCATTTGGTACGGGTCTTGTTTGTTTACATTTGCCGCAAAATGCGATATACTATAAACAATTCAGTCGGGGGAGGGCCTATGGAACGAAGGACCATCGAAGAGAACAAGGAGAAGAAACGGGACTACGCGGTACTGGTGGGGCTGCGGTCGCCGGTGCTGGGCGCGGACAGCGCCGATGAGGAGAGCCTGGCGGAGCTGGGGGCACTGGTGGAGACAGCCGGCGGTGAGCCGGTGGGCACCATCCTCCAGAGCCGCGAGAAGCCGGACCCCCACAGCTTTATCGGCGAGGGCAAGGTGGAGGAGGTCAAGCGCATGGTGGAAAACAGCGACGCCACCATGGTCATCTTCGACAACGACCTGTCACCCTCCCAGATACGGGTGCTGACGGAGCTGTGCGGTGTGCAGGTACTGGACCGCAGTGGGTTGATCCTGGACATCTTCGCCCAGCGGGCCAAAACAAAAGAGGGCTGTTTACAGGTGGAGCTGGCACAGTACCAGTACCTGCTGCCGCGGCTGGTGGGCATGTGGACCCATCTGGAGCGGCAGGCGGGCACCAGCGGCAAGGGACCTATCGGTTCCAAGGGTCCCGGCGAGACGCAGCTGGAGACGGACCGGAGGCACATCCATCGGAAGATCGACAAGCTGAAGGCAGAACTGGAGGAGGTGCGCCGTGTGCGGGGCACCCAGCGGCAGCGCCGGATGAAAAACGAGATCCCCGTGGTGGCCATCGTGGGCTACACCAACGCGGGCAAGTCCACGCTGCTCAACGCCATCACCGGCGCGGGTATCCCCGCCAACGACCGGCTGTTCGATACGCTGGACACTACCACCCGTCTGCTGACGGTCAGCGATACGCTGGATGTGGTGATCTCCGATACGGTGGGATTTATCCGCAAACTGCCCCATCAGCTGGTGGAGGCATTCAAGGCCACGCTGGAGGAACTGGAGTACGCCGATCTGCTGCTGCACGTTATCGACGTGTCCAATCCGGAGTGGCGGGAGCAGGCCCGCATTGTGGATGAGCTTATCCGCGAGCTGGGCGCGGAAGGCATCCCCTGTATCCGCGTGTACAACAAGTGCGACGTGGCATTCACCGCCCAGCAGGAGCGGGAGAAGGACGCCGTATATATCTCCGCCAGGACCGGCGAGGGCATCCCTGCGCTGCTGGAGGCCGTGGATAAGCGGCTGGACAAGGGCACGAAGCGGGTGGTCATCCACCTGCCCTACGACAAGGCGGGACTGCTGGACGGGCTGTACCGCGAGGCCAAGGTGGAGGGCGTGGAATACGGCGAGACGGTGGATGTCACGGCGGTGTGTACGCCCCGTATCATGGGGCGGCTGAAGGCGTACATCGAGGGCTGGATGGAGCCGAAGGAGGACTGGGAATGATGCTGACAACGGAGCGGCTGGTGCTGCGGCCCTGGCAGGAGGAGGACGCGGAGAGCCTGTACCGCTATGCCTGCGACGGACAAGTTGGCCCCGCGGCGGGATGGAAGCCCCACGAGTCCGTGGAGGAGAGCCGCCGGATCATCCGAACGGTGCTGTCCCAGCCGGATACGCTGGCGGTACTGCTGCGGGAACGGCCGGAGGAGACCATCGGTTCCGTGGGCGTATTTCCCACCGATGCGCCGGATGCGGCGGGTGAGCCGGAGATCGGCTACTGGATCGGGCGGCCCTTCTGGGGGCAGGGGCTTATCCCTGAGGCGGTGCGGGAGCTGCTGCGCTGGTGCTTTATGGAGCGGGGCGCGGCGCGTGTCTGGTGCGGCCATTCCCCGGGGAATGACAAGTCCCGCCGCGTCATCGAGAAGTGCGGGTTCACCTATGTTTGCGACGGGCCCTCCGTGCTGTGGCCTGACGGGCAGGAGCGGCCTACCTGCTACTATGCTATCGCCCGAGAGGACTGGGAGAAGGAGGCACGGCATGGGTGAGTTTCGCGTGCCGTTTCAGGCGGCGGACAGCGAGTTCGTGGAAAAGCGATCCCGTTTCATCAGCCATCTGCTGCCGGTGGAGTCCGAGGAGGACGCCCGGGCGTTCATCGCCCAGATCAAGAAGCAGTACTACGATGCAAGGCACAACTGCTGGTGCTATCTCATAGGGGAGAACGTGGTGCGGTACAGCGACGACGGCGAGCCCCAGGGCACGGCGGGACAGCCCATGCTCAACGTGTTCCAGCGGGAGAACGTTACCAACGTGGTATGCGTGGTGACGCGGTACTTCGGCGGCATTTTGCTGGGAGCCGGCGGGCTGACACGTGCCTATTCCAAGGGGGCGCGGGACGCTCTGTGCGCCGCAGGGTACGCGGTGATGGGGCGGTGGGCCGTTGTGGACATCCCGTGCTCCTATGCGCTGTTCGAGCGGGTGCGGCTGGAGGCCGCCGCGCAGGGCGGCACAGTGGACGACACCCAGTACGGTGCGGACATCCATCTGACGGTGTCACTGCCGGAGGAGAGAGTGGAGACCTTACAAGAACGGCTCACCGAGTTGTCCGCCGGAGGCGTCCGGCTCGCGGTGCTGTCGGCGGAGTTCCGCCCGGGGCCGCGGCAGGAGCTTTGAGCATTTATGCCGGAATGCTGGGGGAAATTTTGGTATTTTAACGGAATGTTTACAGCTTATCCCTTGTGCGCCAGCGGCGAACATGATATACTGGTATTGTAAAGATACAAGTGCGTATCTGCCCGAAATTGGACAGATACGCCATTTTTTTAAGGAAAGGAATGGTAATTTGACGAGAAGAACGGTACAGGAGGAGCAGGCGCGCCTGCGGAAGCAGCGGAAGAAGGCACAGGGCTTTTTGTCCATCTTCAAAAAGCCCCTGCATGAGTCACTGACATCGGTGCTGCCCATCATGCTGATCGTGCTGGCGCTGGGCTTTACCATCGCGCCGGTGCCCAACAACGCCATGATGGCATTTCTGCTGGGAGGCGTGCTGCTCATCGTGGGCATGGGTCTATTTACGCTGGGGTCGGAGATGTCCATGATCCCGCTGGGTCAGGCGGTGGGCAGCGAGATCACGCGGTCCAAGAATGTCTGGATCATCGTGGGCATCAGCTTCCTCATCGGCATCATTATCACCGTGGCAGAGCCGGACCTGCAGGTGCTGGCCAACCAGGTACCGGCCATTGAGAATAATGTCATCATCTGGTCCGTGGCAGTAGGCGTGGGCGTGTTTCTGGTCATCGCGCTGCTGCGCATCCTGCTGGGTATCCAGCTGAGGTGGCTGCTGATCGGGTTCTACATATTGGTGTTCGGACTTGCCATGTTCGTCTCACCGGATTTCTGGGCGGTGGCTTTTGACTCCGGCGGCGTCACTACCGGCCCCATGACCGTACCGTTCATCATGGCGCTGGGCGTGGGCGTCAGCGCCGTCCGCAGCGACAAGCAGGCAGGCGGCGACAGCTTTGGCCTGGTGGCACTGTGCTCCATCGGACCTATCATCACGGTGCTGCTATTGGGACTTCTGTACCAGCCGGATGGCAGCGCTTACACCAACACGGTGATGCCGGATGCCAAGGACACGGTGGAGATGTTCCACGCCTATGTGGACGCGCTGCCGGAGTACTTCGCGGAGACGGCCAAGGCGCTGGCTCCCATTGCCGCGTTTCTGGTGCTGTTCCAGCTGGTGACCCGGAGGCTGAAGCGCCGCACGCTGCTGAGCATGGCGGTGGGCCTGGCCTACGTGTACGTGGGGCTTGCACTGTTCCTCACAGGCGTCAATGTGGGCTTCATGCCCGTGGGCAGTTTCTTGGGCGGCAGCATCGCGGGGCATACATATAACTGGATACTTATCCCCATCGCCATGGTCATCGGCTACTTCATCGTGCAGGCGGAGCCGGCGGTGCATGTGCTGAACAAGCAGGTGGAGGAGATCACGGCGGGAGCCATTCCCGCCCATGCCATGAACATCGCCCTGTCCGTGGGCGTGGCGGTGTCGCTGGGCCTTGCCATGATCCGCGTACTCACCGGCATCTCTATCATGTGGTTCCTCATCCCGGGCTACGCCATCAGCCTGGCGCTGAGCTTTGTGGTGCCGGAGATATTTACGTCAGTGGCCTTCGACTCCGGCGGCGTGGCATCGGGTCCCATGACGGCCACATTTCTGCTGCCCTTCGCGTTGGGCGCGTGCGCGGCGGCGGGAGGAAATCTGGTGACGGATGCCTTCGGCGTGGTGGCCATGGTGGCCATGACACCGCTGGTGACCATCCAGCTGCTGGGCGTCAGCTATCAGCGGAAGCTGAAGCAGGCCAAGGCGACAACGGCGGCTCCCGTAACGGCGGAGCCCATCATCGAGCTGTGTTGACGGGGGTGACGGGATGAATAAGAGACTGTACTACATCATTACCATCACCAATCGGGTGATGGGCAGCAAGCACTTTCTGGATTTCTATCGGGCCTTCGGCGCGCCGGTGGTATTCTCGGCGCTGGGCCGCGGTACCGCCAGCGACGACGTGCTCAGCTATCTGGGACTGGAGGCCACGGAGAAATCTGTGCTGTTCTCCGTGGTGACGCCGCAGATCAAGGACGTGTTGATGCGGGAGCTGGTGGACACCATGCACATCGACCGGCCGGGCAGCGGTATCGCCGTATGCCTGCATCTGAGCAGCGTGGGCGGGAGATCCGCCATGCAGTATCTCATCTCCGGCGGCACGGACGTGGAGCCGGATCTGACGGTAAAGGAGGAGGAACGTATGAGCAATTCCGGTTATGAGCTGGTGGTGGCCATCGCCAACGGCGGCTATTCTGATATGGTGATGGAGGCGGCATCCGCCGCAGGCGCACAGGGCGGTACCGTGCTGCACACCCGCGCTGCCGATGCGGCCAACGGCAATAAGTTCTTCGGTATGGCCATCACCGAGGAGCGGGAGATGATCCTGCTGGTAACGCCGGCGGAGAAGCGTGCCGCCATCATGCAGGCCATCATGGAGAAGGCGGGAGCCCAGTCGGAGGCCCAGTCTGTGGTGTTCTCCGTGGCGCTGGACGAGGTAGCGGGCCTTTACAGCGTGGAGAGCTGAAGGTACATCGAAAAAACGCCCTGCGGTCAATCCGCAGGGCGTTTTTTATGCAGACGGCAAAGCAGAGAAGCGGCGGCGCTGCTGACGCGGCGATAGAGCCGCCACAGCGGCGACAGGGCGCACCAGATGCGGCAGTACAGACAGTAGCCGGTGCCGGACAGGTCCACCGGACGGTCGTCGCGGTAGAAGCCGGTAAGCACGCCGATGACCTGGCTCTCCTGCACCCGCTCCGTGGTCAGGCAGTTGTCACCGCGGATGAGGTAGCCCTCCGGCAGGACGCGTATCACCCGATGCAGGACATATTTCTCCCCCACGCGATACAGCGGGACATCGTAGCAGCGCAGGCGGCCCTGGGGCGGGCGGAGAATGACGGTGTCGCGGCCCGAGCGCAGCATGGGGTACATGCTGGTGCCCCACGTGGTGGCGGCGTAGACGCCCTCGGACGCCAGCACGTCCTCAATGCGGCAGGGGGTCATGGCTCCAGAAAGCCGTTATCGGCCATCTGGCGGAGCATGGCGGCTACATCGGCGGCGGCCTGCTCCGGTGTCACGTCGTAGGTCAGGGCCAGGCGCTCCGCCAGCTGCGGCTCCGTCAGGCCCTCCTGCAGGCCCTTCCAGATGATGCCGCCGGTCTCGTTGAGCTTCACCATGCCGTGAAAGTGGCGGGCGGCGTCGCCGGTGGCTACCACCACGGGTGCGCCCAGCACCTCACGGAGAATGAATCCGGATCTGAGTTTCATCACAATGCACTTCCTTCTTCGCCACAGCCATCAGGGCGGCGGTAATTTTCGTAGGGGAGACCGGTGAGGGCCTCGAAGCTGCAGCGGACGGCGTCGTCCGTCATGCCGCAGGTCAGCCGGTACACGGGGACACGGCGCAGCAGCGCGTCCAGAAAGCCCAGAGTGAGGTACTCCAGGGCGGGATCGTCCCGATGGTACGTCTGGCGGAACAGGGGCGTCAGCGCCTGCTCCGGCGGCAGGCGGCAGATGCGGTCCGTGCCGCGCTCCAGCAGGCAGACACCGCAGAGTGGGACACTGATGGGACTTTGCCACCGCTCCTTACCGGCCCAGGGGGAGCCCCAGACGCGGACGGTGCCGTCAGGCTCCAGCGACAGAAACGGCTTGTCGCCGTTGACCACGGTGACGCGGCTGCCCAGGTACTGCCGCCACAGTCGGACATGGGTGGTCTTGCCGGTGCCGCTGGGTGCGGTGAACAGATAGGCGGCACCATCGAAGGCGATGGCGGCGCCGTGCATCAGAAACCGGTGGTGGGCGGGGAGCTGCGCAGCCAGACTGTCGTGGATACAGAGAAATTCCAGATAGGCAGGGGAGGCTGCGCCGTCTGCCAGGCGCATCGCCGTCTCGGGTTCGGCGCAGGCGGTGAGGACGGCGGGGGACTGGGGCGGTGCGATCTCGTAATCGTGGCAGAGCCGCCGCGTCAGCGGATGCTGGGCTGTGATCTCCGCAGGAAGGCCCGCGGCATCGATCCAGAAATGTTCCATGGGGCCTCCTTTCAGGCGTCCTGCGGGGGCACCAGCGCCACCGTGCGGTCCGCGATGGACAGCGCGGCGGGACGATGAGTGACGATGAGCACGGTCTTGTCCGTCATCTGCCGCAGGTTGGACAGCAGACGGGCCTCTGTGGCCTCGTCCAGTGCGCTGGTGGCTTCGTCCAGCAGCAGAACGGGGCGGTCGGCGAAGATGGCCCGGGCGATGGCGATACGCTGGAGCTGGCCCTCGGACAGACCCGCACCCCGCTCACCAATGGGAGTGTCCAGTCCCTGCTCCAGCGCGGCGGTGAAATCATCGGCACAGGCGATGTGCAGCGCCCGCAGGATGCGGGCTTCATCGTTGGGGGAGGGGGCGTCGGAGAAGGCTACGATCTGGCGAATGGTGCCGCTGAGCAGGTGGTTGCCCTGGGGCACGTAGGAGAACAGGCCGCGCCAGCCGGCGTCCAGGGGGCGGTCGCCATCGGCGCTCCGCAGAAAGCATGCGCCGCTGTCCAGAGGGTAGATGCCCATCAGCAGCTTCAGGACGGTACTCTTGCCGCAGCCGGAGGGGCCGGTGAGGGCGATGCAGCTGCCCTTATCCACAGTGAGGTCCAAGTGGGAGACAGTGGACGGCGGTGTCTCATTGCCGCGGCTATGGTAGGTGAAGCAGGCATCATGCAGGCCAAAGGCGTGCAGCTCCTGCTGGTAGAAGCGGTGTATCTCCAATGCGGGGACGGGGGAGACTGTGAGATCGTCAGGGAAGTGCTCCGCCTCCCGCAGGCGCTCGGCGCTGGCCAGCATGGCGTAGAAGCGAGGAAGGTAGCCGGTGAGATTGGCGAAGGGCCCCTGTATCTGGGTGATGAGCTGCTGCACGGCGGCGAACACGCCGTAGCTCATGGTGCCGTGGAGGATGCCGCTGCCGCAGTAGATGACGCCCACCAGCAGGAATCCGTACATGGCGGCGCTGAAGCCCACGTTGCACAGGTTAGAGAACCGCGTGCGGGCCATGCGGGCCTGACGGTGGGCGTCCATGCGGGCATCGGCGTCCGCCGATACGGCCTTCTCGCGTCCGAAGATACGGACTACCAGCAGGCTGGACAGGCAATCCTGCAGGTAGATACGGAGACGGCCGTTTGCCTCCTGTATCCGTTTATGCAGGCGCTTGAGGGTACGGCGGAACACGGTGGCCAACAAGGCCAGTACGATGCCTGCCGGCAGGATGATGGCGGCCAGCCGCGGCTCCATGCGCAGCAGCACCGCCGCAGCAGCAATCAGGCGGACCAGCATGCCCGCGGCATTGGGAATTACCTGAGCCAGCGTGTCCGCCGTCACGGCGGTATCAGAGGTCAGGCGATTCAGCCACTCGCCGGAGTGCACGGCGGATACGGCGGCGTAGTCCTTTCGCAGCAGCGTCTGGAACAGGCGGGCCTTGAAGCGGTTTTCCAGCGTAGCGCGGGTGTACTCACTGAGGTGGCGGTCCACCGCGCGGAGAACGATCTGGAAAGCCATCAGGCCCACCAGCCAGATAGCACTGCGGACAAAGGCCTGGGTCTGGCCGGCGGTGGCCGCGTCGATCAGCGCCCGCAGGATCAGCGCGTAGCCTACGCCGCACAGGGCCAGAACAGATTGCACCGCCAGCAGCAGGGCGGTGAGGTATCCGGCACGGCCCGCCACCGAGGCGATCCAACGGATGACGCCGGATGCCGGCGCAGCAGAACGGGGCATAGTATTCCTCCCCAAAATGGTCTGGATAGGCAGAAAGCTGTCGGTACGACGGCAAAATGCACATATACAACTAATTATACGGTTCAAGGCGGGCCGCGTCAAGTGATTTGGGGGCAGGAGGGAGGCTTTGGTGTCTGCGGGTAAAAAATTTGAAATTATGAGAAAATTTCTCTTGCATTTTGTGGAGCAGTGTGATATTATAACTAAGCTGTCGTTGAGACATGCGCCGTTAGCTCAGCTGGATAGAGCGTCTGGCTACGGACCAG
>UMHG01056178.1_pt1 | contig 111759 bp, 108 predicted proteins | sample 1965471 | NCBI WGS metagenome assembly UMHG01 (sample SAMEA4836092, study PRJEB28245) | human gut metagenome | biome: gut microbiome; material: fecal sample | place: Denmark | collected 2008
GGATTTTGAGTCCACTACGTCTACCAATTCCATCACACCGGCCTGTGACCTGCCCATTATACCGTAGACGCAGCGCAAATTCAAGGGGGAAATTCCCGCCGCCGGAAAATAGCGGAAAACAGCGAGGGAAATACCGCTTGTGGCATCCGTCATATCGTGGTATACTATATTATTCGAAAAGATGCAGCGAAAACCACGGCGGAGGGAGGGGCATCCATGGGACTGCACGACGGACACCGGCAGCGGGCGAAGGACCGGTATCGCCAACTGGGGGCCGACGCCCTGGCGGACCACGAGCTGCTGGAGCTGGCGCTGTTCTACGCCATCCCACGTCAGGATACCAACGAGACGGCCCACCGCCTGCTGAAGCGCTTTCGCTCCCTGCAGGGCGTATTGCAGGCCACGCCGGAGGAACTGGAGCGGGAGGAGGGCGTGGGTCGGAGCGCCGCCCTGCTGCTGTGCCTGATAGGGGACATCAGCCGGCGCGCCCGCATCACCAGCCTGCCGGAGAAGATATTGAACTCGCCGGATCGCACCGGCGCCTACTTCATGGAGCTGCTGACGGGGCAGAAACGGGAGCTTTTGTATCAGGTGTGTCTGGACGGCAAGGGCAAGCTCCTGACCTGCCGCTGCATCGGCAAGGGCACCGTTTCCGCCTCGCCGGTCCATGTGCGGCAGGTGGTGGAGAACGCCCTGTACGCCGGAGCCAGCACCATCATTCTGGCGCACAACCACCCCAGCGGCGTGGCCCTGCCCTCCGACGCGGATGTGCTGGTGACCCGCCGCATCCAGGAGGCGCTGGCCCCGCTGGGCATCCGTCTGGCCGATCACATCATTGTGGCCGACGATGACTACGTCTCCATGGCGGAGAGCGGATTTTTGCAGAGATAAGGGAGGGCGCCATGCCTGATTTCAAAGTTGTTTCTGAATACAGCCCCGCCGGCGACCAGCCCCAGGCTATCGAGAAGCTGGCGGAGGGGCTGGAGAACGGCCTGCGGGAGCAGGTGCTCAAGGGCGTCACCGGCTCCGGCAAGACGTACACCATGGCCAAGGTCATCGAAAAGGTGAACCGCCCCACGCTGGTGCTGGCCCACAACAAGACGCTGGCGGCTCAGCTGTGCGAGGAGTTTCGGGAGTTCTTTCCCAACAATGCCGTGGAGTACTTCGTCTCCTACTATGACTACTACCAGCCGGAGGCATACATCCCCCACACGGATACCTATATCGAAAAGGACGCCTCCACCAACGAGGAGATCGACCGCCTGCGTCTGTCCGCCACCTGCGCCCTGCTGGAGCGGCGGGATGTCATCGTGGTCTCGTCGGTGAGCTGCATCTACGGTCTGGGCGAGCCGGACGATTTTGCCCGCATGATGATCTCTCTGCGGGTGGGCATGACCATGGACCGGGACGAGCTGCTGCGGCGTCTGGTGGAGGATCGGTACGAGCGCAACGATGTGGCCTTTCAGCGCAACATGTTCCGCGTGCGGGGCGACACGGTGGAGCTGTACCCCGCCTACTACAAGGATCGCGCCATCCGCGTGGAGTTCTTCGGCGACGAGATCGACCGCATCACCGAGTTCCACCCCGTCACCGGCACGGCGCTGAAGGCTTTGCAGCACGTGGCGGTATACCCTGCCAGCCACTACGTCACCCCCAAGGACAAGCTGGAGCGTGCCGCGGAGGAGATCGAGCGGGAGCTGGCCCGGCAGAAGGCGCTGTTCGAGGAGCAGGGCAAGCTCATCGAGGCCCAGCGCATCGACCAGCGCACCCGCTACGACGTGGAAATGATGCGGGAGCTGGGCTACTGCTCCGGTATTGAGAACTATTCACGCATCATCTCCCAGCGTCCCGCAGGCTCCCCGCCCATGACGCTGCTGGACTTCTTCCCCGACGATTTCGTGCTGTTCGTGGACGAGAGCCATGTGACGCTGCCCCAGGTGCGGGCCATGTACAACGGCGACCATGCCCGCAAGCAGAGTCTGGTGGAGTACGGCTTCCGCCTGCCCTGCGCCTTCGATAACCGCCCGCTGAAGTTCGAGGAGTTCGAGGAGCGGTTCCATCAGGCGGTGTATGTCTCCGCCACCCCCGGAGACTTCGAAAAGTCCCACGCCGATCAGGTGGTGGAGCAGGTCATCCGCCCCACGGGGCTGCTGGATCCCCGGGTGGAGGTACGCCCCATCACCGGTCAGATCGACGATCTGGTGTCGGAGATCCATATCCGGGAGAAAAAGAACGAGCGGGTGCTGGTGACGACGCTGACCAAGCGCATGGCGGAGGATCTCACCGCCCACTTCCGCGGCCTCGGCATCAAGGTGCGGTACATGCACGCCGACGTGTCGGCGCTGGAGCGGATGGAGATCATCCGCGATCTGCGTCTGGGCGAATTCGACGTGCTGGTGGGCATCAACCTGCTCCGGGAAGGTCTGGACCTGCCGGAGGTGTCGCTGGTAGCCATATTGGACGCGGACAAGGAGGGCTTCCTCCGCAGCGAGACCAGCCTGATCCAGACCATCGGCCGCGCCGCCCGCAACGCCGAGGGACTGGTGATCCTCTATGCGGATACCGTGACGCCGTCCATGCGTTCGGCCATGGATGAGACGGACCGCCGCCGCAAGCTGCAGGACGACTTCAACCGCGCCCACGGCATCGTACCCCGCACCATCCGCAAGAGCGTGCGGGAGATGGTGGAGATCAGCCACAGCGCCGAGGAGGCGTCCCAGCTCAGCAGGAAGAAGCTCACCGACCGCGAACGGGCGGAGACCATCGCCCGTCTGGAAAAAGAGATGAAAGAGGCCAGCCGTATGCTGGAGTTCGAGTACGCCGCCCTGCTGCGGGATCAGATCATCGAACTGCGGGGCCAGAAATAGAGAAAAGAACCATGAACAAGACGATCTCGTATATCTATGTGATCCTCAGCGCCGTGTGCTGGGGCTTTATCGGGTTTTCCAACCGGCTGCTGACAGAGGCGGGCATGACACTGGGCAACCGGGTGTTCGTCCGGAACTTTGGGACACTGCTGGTGCTGACGGTGGTGTTCGCTCTGTTCCACAGGCAGGTGTTCCGCATCCGGCTGAAGCACCTGCCCATCTTCCTGGGGTCGGGGCTTATCAGCATCCTGCTGCTGAGCGTGGTGTACTTCCGATGCCAGACCATGTGCTCGCTGTCGGTGGCGGCGGTGCTGCTGTATCTGGCTCCGTCCTTCGTGGTGCTGGCCAGCGCCGTCCTCTGGAAAACACCCCTGACAAAGGGGAAGATCGCGGCGCTGTGCGTGTCGCTGCTGGGCTGCGTCATGGTCAGCGGCATCGTTGGCGGGGACATGACCGCCTCCTGGGCCGGCATCGGCCTGGGCGTGGTGTCCGGCATGTGCTACGCCAGCTACACCGTGTTCAGTCACTACGGTCTGGCCCACTATGAGAGCTACACCATGATCTACTGGACGTTTCTGGTGGCGGGCCTCGGCTCCGTGTTCTTTGCGGATATCCCGGCGCTGCTGCCGGCGTTCCGGCAGCCACAGGGCATTATCGGCGGCATCTGCGTGGTCGTCGTGGCCACGGTGCTGCCCTACATCTTCTACACCAAGGGACTGGAGGGCGTGGAGAGCGGACGCGCCTCCATCATCACCAACATCGAGCCGGTGGTGGAGACACTGGTGGGCATCACCGTGTTCCATGAGGCCCTCACCGTCTGGACGGTGCTGGGCGTGGGCTGTGTCATCGGCTGCGTGGCGCTGCTGGCGCGGGAGGGACGACATGAACGAGAAGCTGCCGCTGAATAGCCTGCACCTGAAGCTGCTGGCCGTGGTCACCATGCTCATCGACCACATGGGCTTTACCCTGTTCCCACACGCCGTGTGGATGCGGGCCGTGGGCCGTCTGGCCTTCCCCATTTTCTGCTTCCTCATTGCGGAGGGCTGTGCCCACACCCACGACAAAAAGCGCTACGCCGGGCGGCTGCTGCTGTTCGCCGTGCTGTCGGAGCTGCCGTTTAACCTGATGTGCAGCGGCCAATGGCTTTCCTGGAACTACCAGAATGTGCTGTGGACGCTGCTCATCGGCGCACTGGTGTGCTGGGCCATGGACTGGGCCAGAACGAGGCCGGAAATGTGGCGGCGGCTGCCGGCGGACGCCGCCATCGCCGTGGGCTTCCTCCTGGGCCAGGTGTGCAATACGGACTACGGCGGCTGGGGCGTGCTGCTGGTGACGCTGTTCTACCTGACCCGCGAGGTCAGGAACCGGTGGGCCATCCAGCTGGTGGGTCTGGCCCTGTTCTGCTGGTTCTGCTCGACGTGGCGGCTGGAGATGCTGGCCATGCTGTCCCTGATCCCTCTCTGTCTGTATAACGGAGAGCGCGGCTTTTCCAATAAGGCCCTGCAATACGGCTTTTACGCCTTTTATCCCGTTCATATCCTGATCCTGAGCGTACTGGCACGGTACGTGTTCTGAGGAGGTGCCTGTTATGGCAAAGCATAAAGAAGAAAAGACCAACGTGATGCGCACGCTGGACCAGAAGAAGATCCCCTACACCGCGCACACCTACGACCCCGACGGCCCCATTGACGGCGTGTCCGTGGCGGCGGCATTGGGACAGGACCCCGCCCATGTGTTCAAGACATTGGTGACGAAGGGTGCGTCCGGCGGGTACTATGTGTTCGACATCCCCGTGGCGGAGAACCTTGATTTGAAGAAGGCTGCCAGGGCCGTGGGAGAGAAGTCCGTGGCCATGCTGCCCCAGAAGGAGCTGCTGGGCCTGACGGGCTACGTCCACGGCGGGTGCAGCCCCGTGGGCATGAAGAAGCAGTTTCCCACGGTGTTCCACGCCACAGCTCCGCAGTACGATACCGTCTGCGTCAGCGCGGGAAGGATCGGGGCGCAGGTGGAGTGCCGCCCCGGTGACATCATCGCCCTGCTGCGGGCAAAAACAGCGGATATCATCGTGTAAAGAGGAATACCATGCAGAAGGAAATTTTCATCAAGGGCGCCCGCGAGAACAACCTGAAAAATATCGACGTCACCATCCCCCGGGACAAGCTGGTGGTGCTGACGGGACTCAGCGGCAGCGGCAAGAGCTCGCTGGCGTTTGATACCATCTACGCCGAAGGCCAGCGCCGGTATGTGGAGAGCCTCAGCTCCTACGCCCGTATGTTTCTGGGCCAGATGGACAAGCCCGACGTGGACTATATCGACGGCTTGTCCCCCGCCATCTCCATCGACCAGAAGACCACCAGCAAGAACCCCCGCTCCACCGTGGGCACGGTGACGGAGATCTACGACTACCTCCGCCTGCTGTGGGCGCGGGTGGGCGTGCCCCATTGCCCCAAGTGCGGCAGGGAGATCCGCCAGCAGACGGTGGACCAGATCATCGACCAGATCATGGCCCTGCCGGAGGGTACCCGCATCCAGGTGATGTCGCCGGTGGTGCGGGGCCGCAAGGGTGAACACGCCAAGGTGCTGGAGGACGCCCGCCGCAGCGGCTACGTCCGCGCCCGCGTGGACGGGAACCTCTACGAGCTGTCGGAGGATATCCCGCTGGAGAAGAACCTGAAGCACCATATCGACATCGTGGTGGACCGGCTCATCGTCCGCCCCGATATCGCACAGCGCCTGACGGACTCCGTGGAGACGGCGTCCAACCTGTCCGGCGGACTGGTGACGGTGAACCTGCTGAAGGAGCAGCAGGACATCACCTTTTCCCAGAACTACGCCTGCGAGGACTGCGGCATCTCCATCGAGGAGCTGACGCCCCGCCTGTTCTCCTTCAACAGTCCCTTCGGCGCCTGCCCCACCTGTACGGGGCTGGGCGTTCAGCTGAAGGCCGACCCTGTGCTGATCGTGCCGGACGAGAGCAAGTCCATTCTGGACGGCGCTATCACAGCTCCCGGCTGGGCCTCCATCCGCTCCGATGGCGTGAGCCGGATGTATTTCGAGGCGCTGAGCAAGAAGTATCAATTTTCCCTGCGCCAGCCGTACAGCGAGCTCAGCGACGCGGTGAAGCAGGTCATCCTCTATGGCACCGGCGGCGAGAAGCTGGAGCTGCACTACGACCAGCCCCGTGGCAAAGGCGTACTGCATCAGGCGTTTGAGGGCATCTGCTCCAATCTGGAGAGGCGGTATAACGAGACGCAGAGCGAAGCCAGCAAAAAGGAGATCGAGGAGTATCTGTCCCAGTGTCCCTGCCCCGCCTGCAAGGGCCGCCGCCTGCGGCCGGAGGCGCTGGCGGTGACGGTGGGCGGTCTGTCCATCTTCGATGCCACGGAGCTGCCGGTGGATCAGGCGCTGCCCTTCTTCAACGGTCTGGAGCTGACGGGCAACCAACAGCTCATCGCCGCCCAGATCCTGAAGGAAATTCGGGCGCGGCTGGGCTTTTTGCAGTCCGTGGGCCTGAGCTACCTTACCCTGTCCCGCGCCTCCGGCACATTGTCCGGCGGCGAGAGTCAGCGTATCCGTCTGGCTACCCAGATCGGCAGCAGCCTCATGGGCGTGCTGTATATTCTGGATGAGCCCTCCATCGGCCTGCACCAGCGGGACAACGACAAGCTGCTGGCCACGCTGTGCCGTCTCCGGGATCTGGGCAATACCCTGATCGTGGTGGAGCACGACGAGGATACCATGCGCGCCGCCGACTGGCTCATCGACATCGGCCCCGGGGCCGGCGCACTGGGCGGGCAGGTGGTGTCCGCCGGTACGCCGGAGCAGGTGATGGCCGACCCCAACAGCCTGACAGGACAGTACCTCAGCGGCAAAAAGCGCATCGAGCTGCCGGCACACCGGCGGGAGGGAAACGGCAAATTCCTGACGGTGCGGGGCGCACGGGAGAACAACCTGAAAAACATCGACGTCACCTTCCCACTGGGCACGTTCATCTGCGTCACCGGTGTCAGCGGCAGCGGTAAGAGCTCGCTGGTCAACGAGGTGCTGTATAAGAAGCTGGGGGTGGAGCTGAACCGCATGAAGGCCCGCCCCGGCAAGCACGACCGCATCGAGGGCATGGAGCATCTGGACAAGGTCATCGCCATCGACCAGAGCCCCATCGGGCGGACGCCCCGTTCCAACCCCGCCACCTATACGAACCTGTTCAACCTGATCCGCGACCTGTTTGCGTCTACCCAGGACGCCAAGGCCCGGGGCTACGGGCCCGGCCGCTTCTCCTTCAACACCCGGGGCGGCCGGTGCGAGGCCTGCGGCGGCGACGGTATGCTGAAGATCGAGATGCACTTTCTGGCGGACGTGTACGTTCCCTGCGAGGTGTGCCACGGCAAGCGCTACAACCGCGAGACGCTGGAGGTGCGCTACAAGGGCAGGAACATCGCCGAGGTGCTGGATATGACGGCACGGGAGGCGCTGGACTTCTTTTCCGCCGTGCCAAAAATTTACGAGAAGCTGCAAACGCTGTGCGACGTGGGACTGAGCTACGTGAAGCTGGGCCAGCCCTCCACCACTCTGTCCGGCGGCGAGGCCCAGCGGGTCAAGCTGGCCACGGAGCTGAGCCGCCGCGCCACGGGCCGCACCATCTATATTCTGGACGAACCCACCACCGGCCTGCACGCCGACGATGTGCGCAAGCTGCTGGACGTGCTGCAGCGCCTCACCGATGCGGGCAACACGGTGCTGGTCATCGAGCACAATCTGGACGTTATCAAATGCGCCGACTATATCGTCGATCTGGGGCCTGAGGGCGGCAGCGGCGGCGGTACGGTGGTGGCCTGCGGCACACCGGAGCAGGTGGCCGCCGTGGAGGCGTCCTACACCGGACAATATCTGAAGAAATATCTGAAATGACGCCTGCACCCTCCTGTGCATACACTGTGGCAGGGGGTGACGGCATGGAGATCTGGCAGGACGGCGTGCTGGCCGGACTGGCGGCCGTGGGACTGACGGCCATTCTATGGCTGCTGGCGGGACTGCTGTTCCGCCGCAGGGAGCGTCTGCTGGACGCGGTGTATCTGGTGCCGCTTTCCGGCGGTGCGGAGCAGCTGGACATGACGCTGCGGGAGCTGTCGCGGGAGCGAGCGCTGCCGGTGGTGCTGGTGGACTGCGGACTCACCGCTGCGGGCCGCCAGCGGACGGAGCTGCTGACCGGCGGCGCCGGCGCGGTGCTGGTGACGCCGCAGCAGCTGACAGACCTTTATACGAAGAAAGAAAACGCGCAGGGGAGGTAAGCATATGGGCCAGCGCTGTACCGTGGAGGGCGCCGTACAGTCGGTGATCTTTCAGAACGAGGAAAATGGCTATACGGTGCTGACGCTGATCGTGGACGGACAGGAGGAGCCTGTCACCGTGGTGGGCTGCATCCCCTGCGCCGCCGCCGGCGAGGGCATGACCGTCACCGGCGTCTGGGTGGAGCACCCGACCTACGGCCCGCAGCTGACGGCGGAGAGCGTGGAGCGCCGTATGCCGCAGGAGGCCCGGGACGTGGCGGCCTATCTGGGCAGCGGCATCCTCAAGGGCGTGGGGCCTGCCACGGCCCAGCGTCTGGTGGACCGCTTCGGCACCGATACCCTGCGGGTCATCGAGGAGGAGCCGGAGCGGCTCCAGACCCTGAAGGGCATCACTGCCAAGCGGGCCATGGAGCTGTCCGCCGCCCTGCGGGCGCTGACGGGTCTGCGCCAGGTCATGGAGTTCCTGGCACGGTACGATCTGCCGGTACATCTGGCCATGGCGGTGCAGCGCACCTACGGCGACGGGGCCATGCAGGCCCTGCGGGACGATCCGTACCTGCTGAGCCGCCGTCAGTACGGTGTGGACTTCGCCGTCACCGACGCCATTGCCCTGAGCATGGGCTTCAGCGGTGACGACCCCTGCCGTCTGGACGCCGCCGTGCTCTATGAGCTCAGCCACAATCTGAACAACGGCCATGTGTTCCTGCCGCGGGAGAAGCTGGTGCTGGCGGCGTCTCAGCTCATCGGCGTGGAGCCGGACGCGGTGGAGCTGGCGCTGGACAAGCTCATCCAGCGCTATGCCGTGGTGGAAAAGCCCATCGCCAACGTGACGGGCTGCTACCTGCCCCGTCTGTATCAGGCGGAGACCTTCGTGGCCCAGCGCCTGCTGTCCATGGTGCAGACGCCGGTGGAGCAGCTGTCGCGGGTGGATAAGACCATCGCCGACATCGAGCGGGAGCAGGGCGTGAGCTACGCGCCCCTGCAGCGTCAGGCGGTGGCGCTGGCGGCGGACAGCGGCGTGCTGCTGCTCACCGGCGGCCCCGGCACCGGCAAGACCACCTCCCTGCGGGGCATCGTCACGCTGTATGAGCGGATGGGCCTTGACGTGCTGCTGCTGGCCCCCACGGGCCGCGCCGCCAAGCGTCTGGGGGAGGTGACGGGCCGGGAGGCCCAGACCATCCACCGCTGCCTTGGCATGAGCTTCAACGAGCTGACGGGGCAGGTGACATTCAAGAAGAACGCCAAGGACCCGCTGGAGGCCCACGCCGTCATCGTGGATGAGATGAGCATGGTGGATCTGGAGCTGATGCAGGCGCTGCTGGAGGCGCTGCGCCCCAGCTGCCGGCTGGTGATGGTGGGGGACCCCGACCAGCTGCCCTCCGTGGGCGCGGGCAACGTGCTGGGTGACATGCTGCGCAGCGGCGTGATCCCCGCCGTGTCGCTGACGCAGGTGTTCCGTCAGGCGGAGCAGTCTGCCATCATCCGCAACGCCCACGCCGTCAACGTGGGCCAGCCGCCGTGCCTTGACAGCAATCAGGGGGACTTCTTCTTCCTGTGCCGCCGCTCGCCGGACCGTCTGGTGCAGACGGTGGTGGAGCTGTGCCGCGACCGCCTGCCCAGAAGCATGGGCGTGGAGCCGGGGCAGATCCAGGTGCTGTCCCCCACCCGCAAGGGCGAGTGCGGCACTATGAACCTCAATCGCGCCCTGCAGGCGGCGCTGAACCTGCCCGCCCGTGATAAGCGGCAGAAGCAGTGGGGCGACATGGTGTTCCGCACCGGTGATCGGGTCATGCAGACCCGCAACAACTACGATGTGCTGTGGACGAAGGACGACGGCACCGTGGGCAGCGGCATCTTCAACGGCGACGTGGGCGTCATCGAGGACATCGACCCCGCCGGCGAGCTGCTGACCATCCGCTTCGACGACCGCACCGCCGTCTACACCGCCGACCAGCTGGCGGAGCTGGACATGGCCTACGCCATGACCGTACATAAGTCCCAGGGCAGCGAGTATCCGGCGGTGGTGCTGGTGTCCGCCCCCGCCGCGCCGTCCCTGATGGTCCGCGGCGTGCTCTACACCGCCATCACCCGGGCCAGAAAGCTGCTGGTGCTGGTGGGCGACGATGTGACGCCGGTGAAAATGGCCGCCAACGACCGGCAGCAGCGGCGGTACAGCGGCCTGCGCCGCCGATTGAAGGAGGGAATGGCATGAGCGTCAACGATCAGCTGGACAAGCTCCAGCGCAGCCTGCTGGATTTCTTCTTTCCACGGCACTGTCCCTTCTGCGGACGGGTCGTGGGCAAGGCACTGCTGTGTGAGACGTGCGAAAAGGAACTGCCATACAGCCGCGAGGTACGCACCGGTACATTCGGCCGCTGCGCCGCGCCGCTGTACTACGAGGGCGCGGTGCGGGAGGCCATCCTTTCCTTCAAGTTCAAGGGCCGCACCGAGGCGCTGGACTGCTTCGGCAGTCTCATGGCCCGGACGGCGGCGCAGGAGTTCTCCGGCGAGTTCGATGCCGTGACATGGGTGCCGGTCAGTGCCAGGCGCCTGCGGAAGCGCGGCTTTGACCAGGCGCGGTATCTCTGCGCCAGCCTCTGCGTGGACTGGCACACCGCGCCGCAGGAGACGCTGCGCAAGGTGCGGGACAACCCGCCCCAGTCCGGTCTGGAGGACGCGGCGGCCCGCCGCGCCAATGTGCTGGGCGTCTACGAGCCGGTGTCTCCGGCGGACATCGCAGGAAAGCGCTTCCTGCTGGTGGACGATATCCTGACCACCGGCGCCACGCTGGGCGAGTGCGTCCGCGTGCTGAAGGCCGCTGGCGCGGCGGACGTGGTATGCCTGACGCTGGCCATGACGCCGCCGCAGCCGTGAGCGTATGGAATGGCGGAAAACCGTGCAGAATGGAAATGTGAACATTTGATGACATGGCGGAAAACCCTATTGCAAAAACGGGGCCCTGCCAGTATAATGATATTTCAGAGAATAGGGCAGTCATGCCATACAAAAGATATGAGGTGCATTGGTTATGTGTTCGTTTGCGAAGGATATCGGTATCGATCTGGGCACCGCCTCGGTGCTGGTTTATGTAAAGGGCAAGGGCGTCGTGCTCAATGAGCCGTCGGTGGTGGCCATCGACAAGAACACCGGCAAGCTGCTGAAGGTGGGCGGCGATGCGCAGGCCATGCTGGGCCGTACCCCCGGCAACATCGTGGCCATCCGTCCCCTGCGGGAGGGCGTCATCTCTGACTACGACATGACGGAGCGCATGCTCCGCGAGTTCCTGCACAAGGTCACCGGCGGCTTCCAGCTGTTCAAGCCCCGTGTCATCATCTGCGTCCCCTCCGGCATCACGGAGGTGGAGGAGCGCGCCGTGGTGGATGCGGGCATTCAGGCCGGCGCCCGCCGCGTGTACCTCATCGAGGAGCCGGTGGCCGCGGCCATCGGCGCGGGCATCGACATTGCCAAGCCCGACGGCCACATGGTAGTGGACATCGGCGGCGGCACCAGCGACATCGCCGTCATCTCCCTGAGCGGCGTGGTGGAGAGCGCCTCCATCAAGGTGGCCGGCGACCAGTTCAACGAGTCCATCGTCAAGTATATGCGCCGCAAGCACAACGTGCTGGTGGGCGAGCGCACCGCCGAGCTGATGAAGATGGAGATCGGCTGCGTGTTCCCCAAGGAGCAGGAGACGTCCATCGAGATCAAGGGCCGCTGCCTGATGACGGGCCTGCCCAAGGTCATCACCGTCACCTCCACCGAGATGCTGGAGGCGTTTGAGGAGCCGGTGGAGCGCATTCTGGAGGCCGTCCACGGCGTACTGGAGCGCACCCCGCCGGAGCTGGTGGCGGACATCTCCAACAACGGCATTGTCATGACCGGCGGCGGCAGCCTGGTGGACGGCTTTGACCGCCTGATCGAGGCCCGTACCGGTATTCACACCGTGGTGGCGGAGGATGCCATTTCCTGCGTGGCGGAGGGTACCGGCAAGAGTCTGGATTCCCTGAATTCCATGACGGACGGCACGGTGAATCTGTCCCGCCGGCGGCAGATGAACTGACTTGAATGCGAAGAAAGCGGCCTGCGGCCGCTTTCTTTCTTCTTTATTCAAGGCTATTCAACATTTCACCCCTTGCGTTCTCACGATAAAAGCGTTACGATGGTCAAAGCGGATGCGATTTCAGTTTATTAAGGAGGCAACGAGCATGAAGTTTTCCAGCAAAGCTCTGAAGTGCGGCCTGTCCCCCATGCGTAAGTTCCACCCCTACGCGGTGGCGGCAGAGGCCAGGGGCAAGAAGATCTATCACCTGAATATCGGCCAGCCCGACATCGAGACGCCCAAAGCATATTTCGAGGCCGTGCGGCATTTCGACCTGCCGGTGCTGGCTTACGCGCCGTCCCCCGGCATCCCCGAGCTGATCGCCGCCATCCGGAAGTACTACGACGATCTGGGCATGCACTTCGAGACCGGTGATATCCTTATCACCAACGGCGGCAGCGAGGCCCTGCAGATCACCATGAACTGCATCCTGGACGACGGCGACGAGATCCTGATCCCCGAGCCGTTCTATCCCAACTACAACACCATGGCCTACACCTGCGGCGCAAGCATCCACCCCATCCCCACCTCTCCCCATGACGGCTACCACTACGCCGACCGCGCCAAGGTGGAGGCGGAGATCAACGAGCACACCCGCGCCATCATGGTCACCAACCCCGGCAACCCCACCGGCGCCGTGCTGACGCCGGAGGAGATGCGCATGATGGTGGACATCGCCAAGGAACACGACCTGTTCATCATCGGCGACGAGGCGTACCGCGAATTCGTCTACGCCGGCGAGCCCCTGCAGTCCATGGGCCAGTTCGAAGACGCTGCCGAGAACGTCATCGTCATCGACACCGTCTCCAAGCGGTTCTCCGCCTGCGGCGCCCGCATCGGCTGCATGATCTCCCGCAATAAGGAGCTGATGGCGCAGGCCATGAAGTACGCCCAGTGCCGTCTGTCCGTGCCCACCATCGATCAGGTGGCCGCCGCCGCGCTGTACAGCGTGGGCCCCGACTACTTCGCCGCCGTCCGCGAGGAGTATAAGCGCCGCCGCGACACGGTCATCAGGAAGCTCCACGAGATCCCCGGCGTGGTGTGCGAGTGCCCCCGCGGCGCCTTCTACGTCATGGCTGCCCTGCCCGTGGACGATGCCGACGCCTTCCAGAAGTGGCTGCTGGAGGAGTTTGACGACAACGGCGATACCGTGATGTTCGCCCCCGGCGAGCCCTTCTACGCCACCCCCGGCAAGGGCAGGAACGAGATCCGCATCGCCTACGTGCTGAAGCAGGCGGATCTGGAGCGTGCCATGGACCTGCTGGCCAGGGGCATCGCCGCCTACAACGCCCGCTGACTTCCCTGCAACTCCCCGCCCCGGCGGGGAGTTGTTTTTTCCGTGCCACTGTGTTACAATACCCCTATATGAGCAAAATTTTCCGAAAAGGAGCTTTTTTATGAACGAAGAACTGAAAAACATCCTGAGCCGTGTAGATCACACGCTGCTGAGTCAGACCGCCACGTGGGAAGAGATCCGGGCCATCTGCGACGACGGCGTGAAGTACGGCTGCGCCAGCGTCTGCATCCCCGCCAGCTACGTGAAGCAGGCGGCGGAATATGTGTCCGGTAAGATCGCCGTCTGCACCGTCATCGGTTTCCCCAACGGCTACGATACCACCGCCGCCAAGTGCTTTGAGGCCGCCGACGCCGTGAAGAACGGTGCGTCCGAGATCGACATGGTCATCAACATCGGCTGGGTCAAGGACGGCCTGTACGACCGGGTGCTGGAGGAGATCAAGGCTGTCAAGGAGCATTGCGGCGGCAAGCTGCTGAAGGTCATCATCGAGACCTGCAAGCTCACCGACGCCGAGAAGATCGAGATGTGCCGCGTGGTGTCCGAGTCCGGCGCGGACTATATCAAGACCTCCACCGGCTTCGGCGGCGGCGGAGCCACCCGCGAGGATGTGGCCCTGTTCAAGGCCCACGTGGCGCCCCATGTGAAGATCAAGGCCGCCGGCGGCATCGCCGACCTCAACGACGCCAGAGATTTCGTGGCGCTGGGCGCGGACCGCCTGGGCACCAGCCGCATCGTCAAGGCCGTCAAGGCCATGGAACAATAATGATATAAGGAGGAATCACTATGCCTACCCCCCACAACAACGCCGCTAAGGGCGATTTCGCCAAGACCGTTCTCATGCCCGGCGACCCCCTGCGCGCCAAGTTCATCGCGGAGACGTTCCTGACCGACCCCAAGCTGGTCAACAATGTCCGCGGCGTGCAGGGCTACACCGGTACCTACAAGGGCGTGCCTGTCTCCGTTATGGCCAGCGGCATGGGAATCCCCTCCATCGGTATCTACTCCTACGAGCTGTACACCCAGTACGGCGTGGAGAATATCATCCGCGTCGGCTCCGCCGGCGCCATGCGTGCCGATCTGGAGCTGGGCAGCGTGGTGGCCGGTCAGGGCGCCTGCACCAATTCCAGCTTTGCCGATCAGTACGAGCTGGGCGGCGCTTACGCCCCCATCTGCGACTTCGACCTGCTGATGGCCGCCGTGGAGAGCGCCAGGGAGCTGGGTGTGAAGATGCCCGTGGGCAACCTCTACTCCTCCGACACGTTCTACGATGCCGCCGGGCGCAATATGCGCTACGCCAAGATGGGCGTCATGGCCGTGGAGATGGAGGCCGCCGGCCTGTACTGCACCGCCGCCTACACCGGCAAGCGGGCGCTGGCCATCTGCTCCATCTCCGATAACCTCATCACCGGTGAGGAATTGTCCGCCGACGACCGCCAGACTACCTTCACCAACATGATGAAGATCGGCCTGGAGATCGCGGTGAAAATGGCCGCCAAATAAGCGCATTTGTGTATATGACAAAAACAGAATGTAAATAATTTGCAAAATTTGTTTACATTGTCTTTACAAAACGCGGAATTTGCTTGCCAAAAGCAAACGAATCTGCTATAATGCACACTGCCCATAGAGGGGCCTGTCCCCCTGCGGGAGCAGAACGGTTTTCCCGCCTCTGGCGTGAAAATAAAAATTTTAGGAAGGTAGATTCAGAATGATGAAGAAGTTTCTTGCGCTGATGCTGGCTCTGGTCATGGCACTGTCTCTGGTAGCCTGCGGCCAGAAGAACCAGGATTCCAATGGAACCTACGACACTGACAAAGATACCGATGTTACCGATGTCGCGTACAAGGTCGCTATGATCACCGACTACGGCGATATCACCGACCAGTCCTTCAACCAGACCACCTACGAGGCCTGCAAGGCTTTCGCGGAGGCCAACGGTGTGGACTTCCAGTACTTCAAGCCCGCCGGCGATAACACCGCCGACCGTGTGGCCATGATCGAGAGTGCTGTCGATCAGGGCTACAACGTCATCGTGATGCCCGGCTACGCCTTCGGCGCCGCCATCGCGGAGACCGCCCCCAAGTTCTCCGATGTCAAGTTCATCGCGCTGGACGTGTCCGCCGGTGACCTGGGCGAGGGCTTTGAGGTTCCCGCCAACCTGTACTGCGCTGTGTATCAGGAAGAGCTGTGCGGCTACATGGCCGGCTACGCTGCTGTGAAGCTGGGCTACAAGAACCTGGGCTTCCTGGGCGGCATGGCTGTCCCCGCTGTCCAGCGCTATGGCTACGGCTTCGTGCAGGGCGTTGACGCCGCTGCCGCCGAGCTGAAGCTGACCGACGTCAAGGTCAACTATGCTTACGGCAACCAGTTCTTCGGTGATGCCGACATCACCGCCGCTATGGATACCTGGTACGCCGGCGGCACCGAGATCGTGTTCGCCTGCGGCGGTGGTATCTACACCTCCGCTGTTGACGCCGCCAAGAAGGTCGAGGGCGCCAAGGTCATCGGTGTTGACGTTGACCAGGCTGCCGTCATCGCCAACTACGCCGCCGGCGAGGGCGCTGATGCCGCCACCGTCGAGGGCTACAAGGCTCTGACCGTCACTTCCGCCATGAAGGGTCTGTATCCCGCCACCTTTGACACTCTGACCGATGTCATCGTCAACGGCAACTGGGAGAAGTACTCCGGCAAGATCGACACGCTGGGCCTGGTGTCCGCGGATGATCCTGCTGCCAACTATGTCCAGATCCCCATGGAGTCCACCCAGTGGGCGGACGGCAAGTTCACTCAGGATGACTACAAGGCTCTGGTGAAGGCCATGTTCGACGGCACTCTGACCGTCAGCAACGACATCACCAAGGCTGCCAAGGACTTTGCCACCGTCATCACCGTGGACGATCAGGGCAACATCAAGTAAGTCCGTACTTACCGATAAAAAACAGAGGCTGCCTCGGCGGCCTCTGTTTTTTTACGCACCTGCCGGAAAATGTCGTTACCGGTAACGCCTCGCCTATGAAAAAACTTTGCTTTATGAGGAAAAGTATAGTATACTAAACCTATTATCATGGTTTCCGTCCCCGCAGACAGCGAAAAGCGGCGGGCCATAAAACGGAAGGAGGGCGAAAGCTTGGATACACCGTATGCCATCGAAATGCTCCATATCACCAAACGGTTTCCCGGGATCATCGCCAATGACGACATCACCTTACAGGTGAAAAAGGGCGAGATCCACGCCTTACTGGGCGAAAACGGCGCCGGCAAGTCCACGCTGATGAGCGTCCTGTTCGGCCTGTATCAGGCGGAGGAGGGCACCATCAGGAAGGACGGCGTGGAGGTCAGCATCAAGGACCCCAACGATGCCAACGCGCTGGGCATCGGCATGGTCCACCAGCACTTCAAGCTGGTGGAGTGCTTCTCCGTGCTGGACAATATCATCATGGGCGTGGAGCCCACGAAGCACGGCTTTCTCCAGAAGAAGGAAGCCCGGGAGCGCGTACTGGCCCTCAGCGAGAAGTACGGCCTGAAGGTAGACCCCGACGCGCTGATCGAAGACATCACCGTGGGCATGCAGCAGCGCACGGAGATCCTGAAAATGCTGTACCGCGAGAACGAGATACTTATTTTCGATGAGCCCACGGCGGTGCTGACGCCCCAGGAGATCGATGAGCTCATGGAGATCATGCGCAGCCTGGCGGCGGAGGGCAAGTCCATTCTGTTCATCTCCCACAAGCTCAACGAGATCATGGCCGTGGCGGACCGCTGCACCGTGCTCCGCAAGGGCAGGTACGTGGGCACCGTAGAGACGAAGGACACCACCATGGAGCAGCTTTCCGCCATGATGGTGGGCCGGAACGTCAACTTCCACGTGGAGAAGAAGCCCTCCACCCCCGGCGACGTGGTGCTGGACGTGGAGCACATGACTGTGGCCAGTAAGGTACATAAGAACAACGCCGTCAAGGACGTGAGCCTCCAGGTCCGCCGCGGCGAGATCGTCTGTATCGCCGGCATCGACGGCAACGGCCAGACGGAGTTCGTCTACGGCCTGACGGGTCTGGAGCCCCTGACCTCCGGCAAGATCAGCCTCTGCGGCCACGACATCACCCACGCCCCCATCCGCAAGCGCAGCCTGCTGGGCATGTCCCACATCCCCGAGGACCGTCATAAGCACGGTCTGGTGCTGGACTACACGCTGGAGGACAATCTGGTACTCCAGCGCTACTTTGAGCCGGAGTTCACCGACAAGGCCGGCTTCCTCCGCCGCGATAACATCCGCAAGTACGCCCAGCGGCTCATCGACCAGTACGATGTCCGCAGCGGACAGGGTCCCGTCACCGTGGCCCGCAGCATGTCCGGCGGCAACCAGCAGAAGGCCATCGTGGCCCGCGAGATCGACAAGGACCCCGAGCTGCTGGTGGCGGTCCAGCCCACCCGCGGACTGGACGTGGGCGCCATCGAGTATATCCACAGCCAGCTGGTGGCCGAGCGCGACAAGGGCAAGGCCGTGCTGCTGGTATCGCTGGAGCTGGACGAGGTCATGGACGTTCCCGACCGCATCCTGGTCATGTACGAGGGTGAGATCGTGGGCGAGTTGGATCCCAAAAAGACCACGCAGGAGGAGCTGGGTCTGTACATGGCCGGCGTCAAGAGAGACGAGGTGACGGCATGAAAAAGAACCTTCTGAAAAATAATGGTATCCAGTCCCTGCTGGCCAGCCTGCTGTGCGTGGTGCTGGGCATGCTCATCGGCTACATCGTGCTGCTGTTCATCAACCCCGCCGGTGCCGGCGAGGCCATTGCCACCGTCATGAAGAACTTCCTGACGTACAGCCGCCCCGATACCCAGATGAAATATCTGGGCAACACGCTGGTCAAGACCGCGCCGCTGCTGATGTGCGCCCTGGCCATTCTGTTCGCCTATAAGGTGGGCCTTTTCAACATCGGCGCCGCCGGCCAGTACTGCGCCGGCGTGGCACTGAGCCTCTACGCCGCGCTGGCGTGGGGATGGAGCTGGCTTCCCTGCGTGCTGCTGGCCATGGCGGGCGGCGCGCTGCTGGGCGCCGTCTCCGGCCTGCTGAAGTCCTACTGCAACGTCAACGAGGTCATCTCCGGCATCATGCTGAACTGGATCGTCCTCTACCTCACCAACATGCTCCTGACCAACGTTAAGGAGGTGGCCAGCCCCTACACCGTGGTGCTGGCGGATACCAACCCCAGCGCGCTGCTGCCCTCCCTTGGCCTGGGCGCTCTGTTCAACGACAACAAGTATGTGGGCATCTCCATCCCCCTATCCGTGATCATCGCTATTCTGGTGTGGGTGGTGCTGGAAAAGACCCGCTTCGGCTACGAGCTGCGGGCCACCGGCAGCAACAAGAACGCCGCCAAGTACTGCGGCATGGCGGAGAAGCGCAACATCATCCTGACGCTGATGATCTCCGGTGCGCTGGCGGCGCTGGGCGCGGCCATGTTCTACCTCACCGGCTATGAGCAGTGGCAGTGTACCGCCTCCTCCGTGCCGGGCATGGGCTTCAGCGGCATCGCCGCCGCGTTTCTGGGCGGACTGCACCCCATCGGCACCATTCTGGCCTCTTTCTTCATCCAGCACATCACCGCCGGCGGCGCGTATGTGGATAAGACCATGTACTGCGCTCAGATCTCCGATCTGATCGCCGCCGTCATCATCTACCTGTGCGGCTTCGTGCTGTTTATGAAGTACGCCATGAACAACGCCATCGCCCGCCGCGAGGAGAAGGCCATCCAGAAGGCCAAGGCGGCGGAGCAGGCCGCTGTCCCAACGGACAGCACTGACAAGAAGGGAGGCGATCAGTAATGGTACTGCTGCTGCAATACACTCTGACCTTCGCTTCCGTGCTGATCCTGGTGGCTCTGGGCGGCTGCTTCTCGGAGCACTCCGGCGTCATCAACCTGGGTCTGGAGGGCGTCATGATCATGGGCGCCCTGGGCGGTGCGCTGGCCATGCGCTACCTGTCCACCGACACCTCCACCTTCCTGATGATCGTGGTGGTCCTGCTGGCCGCCGCCGTGCTGGGCACCATCTATTCCAGCCTGCTGGCCGTGGCCTGCATCAACTTCAAGGCGGACCAGACCATCGTGGGAACGGCCCTGAACATGCTGGGCACCGCCGGTGCTACCGTCATTGTCAAGGCCATCAACACCGCCGCCAACCCCGACGACGTGTCCTCCACCATCCAGTACGCCGGCGCCAAAAAGGCGTTTCTGGTGAACATCGGCTCCTTTGAGTTCAGCTGGTTCATGCTGGTGACGCTGCTGCTGCTGATCGCGGCCTACGTGGTGCTGTACAAGACCCGCTTCGGCCTGCGCCTCATGGCCTGCGGCGAGCATCCTCAGGCAGCGGACTCCGTGGGCATCAACGTCTATAAGATGCGCTGGGCCGGTGTCCTGATCTCCGGCATGCTGGGCGGTCTGGGCGGCATCGTGTTCATCACCGCCGGCGTGTCCGAGTGGCGCTTTGAGTACGGCGTGGCCGGCTTCGGCTTCCTGGCACTGGCCGTCATGATCTTCGGCCAGTGGAAGCCCACCCGCATCGCGCTGGCCGCCCTGCTGTTCGGCCTGTTCCGCGCCCTGTCCAATGTTTACGCCGGCTTCGACTTCCTGAAGGCGTTGAACATCCCCAGCGGCGTGTATAACATGATGCCCTACATCATCTCTCTGGTGGTGCTGGCGTTCACGTCCAAGAAGTCCCGCGCTCCCAAGGCCGAGGGTATCCCCTACGACAAGGGCCAGCGCTGACCCACAGCCCGACACAAGTACAAGTAAAAGACACCCTCTGTGCCGATGGCGCAGAGGGTGTCTTTTACGCTGTGGATATCCTCCCGCCCCTGGCAGGGGCGGCGTCCCCGACGGCCCGCGCATGCTTTCTCCATGTCTCCGGCGTGGGTTACTCCGCGTCCCCGGGCACGGGTCACTTTTGGCCGCAGCCCCAAAAGTGACCAAAAGGCCTGCTTGAAACCGCAGGTTTCAAGACTTCCCGCGCGCCTGACCGCGCCGAGACCCGTCACCGCGTACCCCGCGAAAACCAAAACGCTGCACATCGCCGTACACCGAATCGCCCACCGTCCTCTCTCTGCTGCCGCTCCCACGTCCCGCACGGAAATACCGTGTCCTACCGATATTAAAAAATTGGGCGGCCCAACGGGCCGCACCTACACTTGCCGCCGTTGGCGGCAAGTGCGCGATTTGATGATCGCCTGAAACCGGTAGAACCGCCGACTTCAGTTGCCCGCCACGTCAGCGGCAGCGAGGGTAGGCCCATGGCCGATTCCCTGCGGAACCTTTTCCCACTGCATCAAAAGCGACCAAAAGGAAATCCAAAAACCATTGGTTTTTGGCGGCGTTCTTTCCCCCATTTCTTCCGCTGCTGGAAGAAATGGGGCCGCCGGAGGCACAGGAGAAGAAAGCACTCTGCCGGCAGCAAAAAAAGAGTACGAACGAAAAGCGCAGCGTGGGGCACGTTCCACCGAAAGCGCAAAAAGCGGCGGGGCACAGCCCCGCCGCTTTCACCTCTCCGCAACCCGGAAAACCACCTTAAAACCGGAACACATTCAGCCCCGTTTCCTCGTCAAAAGTCCTGTCCACGCTGCCGTCGATCACGTGGATCACCATCTCGCAGGTCGCGCTCACAACGGCCTTGTTCAGATGCCCGCCGAACACCTCGCCCTTGTCGTTTCCTGCGCTCATGTGGATGTGCGTGTAAAATTCCCCGTCCATCGTGTTGATGGTGCCGGTCAGCGAAACGATCTCAAAATTGCCCTGAAACGTGTTGGCGTAGTACTTTTTCTCGTCAATTTTATACACGCCAACGGTGAAGTCATTGGTCGCGCCCAGCGCCGTGACGCTGGCCGATTTGATGCTCTCCTTCAACGCGATTTCTTTGATCTGCGCGAGGATCTCCTCGCCCTTATCCATCCTGGCGACAATGTCGCTGCCAAATCTTCTGTACTCCATATGCCTGCCCTCCTGTCAGAATCGGCTGTTGAGAAGCTCTGCCCTATGATACCACGATCCGCCGCAGCCGGCAAGACATGTGCGCTATATCACCCAGCTCCACACCGCTGCCGCCAGCACCGCCGAGACAGCGCCCTGCATGGCTTTGGCCGGGAGATACCACCGCATGGAGATGCCGGAGCCGCCCAGCACCGCCGCCGTCTGGCAGTGGACGCTGAGCCCGCCCCAGCCCAGCAGCGCCGCCGCCAGCACGAAGCCGCCGCGGTCCGGCGTCAGCCGCAGGATGCCGTTGGTCAGCTCCACGAGTCCCGCCGCCAGCGGCGGCAGTGGACCCAGAAAGCTTTCCGCCAGGCGCAGCAGTACCAGAAAGAAGATGACGAAGCCGCACACGCCCGCCATGGCTGTCACGCCGCCCCGTACCGCCCCGATCAACGCGGCAGGCGCGCTCAGAGGAGGCCGCTTTTGGGCCGTCGCCGAGGGGAAATTGCATGATGAAGCGGAAAACCGGAAAAATCCGGAAATATTCTGCTTCCTGATGTACTTCCTGATGAAGCAAAAAAGGAGGCCCGTGGCCGTAGCTGCGGCGGCGTGGATGAGATACAGCCACACCCCCGCACGGGAACTCCGGAACACCCCGCTTCCGGCGATGCCCAGAATGAAGGCAGGCCCCGCGTTATTGCAGAATGTCAGCAGCAGCGCTCCGTCCTCCGGCGTCAGGAGTCCTTGCCGCACAAGGCTTTCCGCCGTCTTTGCGCCCAGCGGATAGCCGCCGATGAGCCCCAGCAGATACGCGGCGGCGCCGGCGCCGTCCATGCCGAACAGCCGCCGGAACAGCGGCCCCGCCGCCCGGCCCAGCGCCTCCGCCGCGCCCAGCGATACCAGCAGCTGCGACGCCGCAAAAAAGGGAAACAGCGCCGGTATCACCGATGTGACGCAGAGGTCTATCCCATCCCGAACCCCTTGCGCCGCAGCGTCTCCGCGGATCAGGAGCAGGAGCGCCAGCACGGCTGCCGCCCCGCCGTACAGATAAAAAAGCGGTCGTTTCAATTTTATCACCGCTGTCACCTTATGCGAATTTCCCTGCGGGATATGCACGGGGACAGGCAACTTTGCCGTCCTGTGCGCATACATTTTTTTACCCACGGAACAGACAACGGAGGTGGAGCAGGTGGCAAAGATCGCGAAAAAGCTGTCGCAGGTCAGCCAGCAGGCCATGGACCGGCTGGATCTGCCGGTGAATCTGGCGTCCGGCGTGGCCCGCATGGAGCTGCTGGGTAACCGGTCGCTTTATATCGACCGGCACCGCGGCGTGCTGGCGTACAGCGCCGAGGCGGTGGACATCAACGCCGGAACGGTGGTGGTGCGGGTACAGGGAGAGGGGCTGGAGCTGGTGGTGATGACGGACGAGGAGCTGCGGATCAACGGCGTCATCCGGCAGCTCCGGCTGGTGGAGTAAGGAGCGGCCATGTATCGGAAAGTGCTGAATTACCTGCGGGGGCAGGTGACGGTGGAGGTGGAGAGCGCCGCGCCGGAGCGGGTGCTGAACCTCTGCGCCGCCCACAACATCCCGTTCTGGGAGCTGGAGTGGCTGTCGGAGATCCGGCTGCGGGCCGTTACCAGCAGAGCCGCGCTGCCGCGGCTGCAGGCGGCGCTGGCCCAGATGGACGCGGCGGTGACGGTGCTGCGGCGGCAGGGTGCGCCGGAGGTGTGGCGGCAGTACCGGCGGCGCTACGTGCTGTGGGCCGCAGCGGGACTGCTGCTGGCGGCATCTGTGCTGGGCAGCACCCACATCTGGGCCTTTCGGGTGACGGGCAACGACACCGTGCCAACGGAAACGATCCTGCGGACGCTGGAAAAGTACGGCGTGACGCTGGGCAGCCGCAGCCGCATCGACCAGGAGGACCTGCGGAACCACGCGCTGACGGACCTGCCGGACGTGGTGTGGCTGACGGTGAACATACGCGGCTGCACCGCCCACGTGCAGGTGGTGGAGCGTCAGCGGCCGCCGCACCTCTACACCGATGGGGAAAAGACCAACGTGGTGGCGGCACGGGACGGGCTGGTGACAAAGGTGCAGGCGCTGGACGGCCAGGCCCAGGTGCTGGCAGGTACCACCGTCACGGCGGGACAGGTGCTGATCTCCGGTGTGGTGGACTCCGACCGGCGGGGCTACCGGCTGCTCCACGGGCTGGGGCAGGTGTGGGCGCGGACATGGTACGAGATGTCCGTGTCCGTACCCCTGACGGTGCAGGAAAAGGAACGGGAGACGGGAGCTGTCACCCGATTGGCGCTGGACGTGGGAAGAAAGCGCATAAAAATCTACGGAAAGGGTAGCATGACCGGCCCCGATTGTGATAAAATGACCGTGTATCATCAGGCACGGCTGCCCTTTGGGCTGACACTGCCGGCGACGCTGGCGGTGGAGCGCACGGTGCGCTATGCCGCGGCGGAGACAGAGAGACCGGAGGCGGAGGCCCGGGCGGAGGGGGAGGCGCAGCTGCTGAGGCAATTGCAGGCCATGCTGGATGCCGGCGAGGGTCATCTGCTGCGGCACAGCTTTGACGCCGCACGGCAGGGAAAATGGCTGGTGGTGACGCTCCGCGCGGAGTGTGAGGAACAGATCGGCGTATCATCGCCGCTATCGACCGATGGCGCCGAATAACGGCGGTATCGGAAATACACAGGATACAGGGAGGCAAAGACCCAACTATGGAACAACGCATCGGCATTGAACGGATGGAGGAGGCCATCAACCTGTTTGGCTCCTTCGATGAGAACATCCGCCTGTTGGAGACGGAATTTCAGGTACAGGTGGTGAACCGGGGCGGAGAGCTCGTGGTTTCCGGCGAACCGGAGAATGTGATGCTGGCGGTGAAGGCGGTGCAGGCGCTGCTGACGCTGTCCAACAAGGGCGAGAGCATCTCTGACCAGCATGTGCGCTACGTCATCGGGCTGGTACGGTCCGGTCAGTCCGAGCGCATCAGCGAGCTGACGCAGGACGTCATCTGCATCACCAGCAAGGGCCGCCCCGTGAAGCCCAAGACCATCGGCCAGAAGGAGTACGTCAACGCGATTCTGAAGCAGACCGTCACCATCGGCGTGGGTCCCGCCGGTACGGGAAAGACGTATCTGGCGGTGGCGGCGGCGGTGGCCGCCTTCCGGGACAAGCAGGTGAACCGCATCATCCTGACGCGGCCCGCCGTGGAGGCCGGCGAGCGGCTGGGCTTTCTGCCCGGCGATTTACAGAGCAAGGTAGATCCCTACCTGCGGCCGCTGTACGACGCGCTGTTTGACATGCTGGGCGCGGAGACATATCAGAAATATCTGGAGCGGGGCAACATCGAGGTGGCGCCGCTGGCCTATATGCGCGGCCGGACGCTGGACGACAGCTTTATCATTCTGGACGAGGCCCAGAACACCAGCCGCGAGCAGATGAAAATGTTCCTGACCCGTATGGGCTTTGGCTCCAAGGTGGTCATCACCGGCGACGTGACCCAGATCGATCTGCCCGCCGACAAGATCAGCGGCCTGAAGGAGGCCATGAAGGTGCTGCGGGATGTGGAGGGCGTGGCCATCTGCAAGCTCACCAAGGAGGACGTGGTGCGCCACGTCATGGTGCAGCGTATCATCGAGGCTTACGCGAAATTTGAGGAGAAAAAGAAATGAAACGACACTATATCCCTGTGACGGCGGACGTGCCGGGGGTCAGCGACAGCACAAAGAGCTTCCTGAGGAAGGTCATCCGCACGGCCCTGACGGAGCAGGGCGTGAACGTGCCCTGCGAGGTGGACGTATATGTCACCGGCGACGCGGGCATACAGGAATTGAACCGCGAGATGCGGCAGGTGGACAGGCCCACGGATGTGCTGAGTTTTCCGGCGCTGGAGCTGGCGGAGGGCGAACTGCCCGCAGAGGAGGACGCGGACGTGGCCACCGGCTTCGTGCCGCTGGGCGACATGGCCATCTCGCTGGAGCGGGTGAAGGCGCAGGCCAAGGAGTACGGCCACAGCAACCGGCGGGAGCTGGCGTACCTGGCGGTACACTCGGTGCTGCACCTGCTGGGCTACGACCACATGGACGAGGGACCGCAAAAGGCGCGGATGCGGGCGCGGGAGGAGGCTGTCATGGCCGTCCTGGGTCTGGAACGGAAATGAATATACAAAAATGCTCAAATGAAAGAAAGTTGAGGATCACCTGATGGAAAAAATTACGAAAACGGCGATGATCACCGTATGCGGACGGCCCAATGTGGGCAAGTCCAGTCTGACCAACGCGCTGGTGGGCGAGAAGATCGCCATCGTGTCGGACAAGCCCCAGACCACCCGCAACCGCATTTACGGCGTGGTGAATCGGGACGGCACCCAGTACGTGCTGCTGGACACCCCGGGCCTGCACAAGCCCCGCAGCCGTCTGGGCGACTACATGGTGAAGGTGGTGCGGGAGAGCCTGAGCGACGTGGAGTGCGCGCTGCTGCTGGTGGAGCCCATCGCCCATGTGGGAGAACCGGAGCGGGTGCTGCTCCAGCGTATTCAGGAGGAGCATCTGCCCTGCGTGCTGTGTATCAACAAGATCGACACGGTGGAGAAGAAGGAGACGCTGCTGGAGGTCATCGCGGCGTACAGTGAGGCGTATGACGGCTTCGATGCCATCATCCCCATCTCCGCACGGACAGGGGACGGGCTGGATGACCTGATGGCCCAGCTGGCCAAGTACGCACAGGAGGGACCCCAGCTGTTCCCCGATGGCATGACCACCGATCAGGCGGACAGCCAGGTGTGCGCCGAGATTGTGCGGGAGAAGATGCTGCGGTGTCTGGACAAGGAGATCCCCCACGGCACGGCGGTGGAGGTGACGCGGTTCACCGAGCGGGAGGACAGCGGCATTATCGACCTGGACGTGACCATCTACTGCGAGAAGGCCAGCCACAAGGGCATTATCATCGGCAAGGGCGGCGAGATGCTCAAGCGCATCAGCTCCCTGGCGCGGCGGGACATCGAGAAGTTCATGGGTACCAAGGTGTACATGGAGACGTGGGTAAAGGTCAAGGAAAACTGGCGGGACAATGTGAATTTTATCCGCAGCCAGGGGTATAACGAGGAGTGAGCCTTTTGGCACAGATGCTGTCGGCCAGTTTTCCTGTCCGCCGCAGCGGGCCGCCGCGAGTGCGGCGTGAATTCGCAGAATTCCGCAGGCGGGATTCATTCCCGCCGTGAAGCGGTGAAATGACGGGGTTCCCGCCCGATGGGACATCGGGTGGGGCAAACTGGCGGGACAATGTGAATTTTATCCGCAGCCAGGGGTATAACGAGGAGTGAGGGGGGGCGCGCCTGCGGGCCTCCGGCAGAGAGGGTTCCGCGCCCTCGGGCGCGGGGATATTTCGCTCTCCGGAGCGACCCACTTTTGCCAACAGCGGCAAAAGTGGGCAAAAGCACCGCCAAAAACCAATGGTTTTTGGATTTCCTTTGCGCCGGTTTCAATGCGGCGGGAAAAGGTTCTGCATGGAATTGACCATGGGTCTACCCTCGCTGCCGCTGACGTGGTGGGCAGGGAAAATCGGTGGGTCTACCGATATAGGCGATTATCAAATCGCGCACTTGCCGCCGCTGGCAGCAAGTGTAGGTGCGGCCAGTTGGGCCGCGGAATATAAAAAAATACGCGCTGCTGCGAAGCGCATTTTGTAAAACGGCATGCCAACACGCCGCCGCAAAGCCGATAAACCAGCGCATCGCCGCGCGGAACACGGGAGCGGCAGCGGGGAGAGACGTACAAGCGATTCGTTGTACGACGATCAGCATATATTTTGGCTTTCGCGGGGTACGCGGCCATATTTTTCGACATGGTCAGGCGCGCAGGAAGTCTTGAAACCTGCGGTTTCAAGCAGACCTTTTGGTCACTTTTGGGGCTGCGGCCAAAAGTGACCCGCGCTCGGAAGCGCGGAATATTCCCCGCCGGAGGCATGCAAGGAAAAAGTCGGCAGGTCGCTGCGGCCAAAAGTGACCCGCGCTCGGAAGGACGGAATATTCCCTTCGGAAAAAGAATCGCGGGCCGTCGGGGACGCCGACCCCTGCAATGTGCGGGAACGGAGCCGCGGCGAAACGAACGCGGGCGGGGCAGAACCTCTGTGCGGCAAACTTTCCCTGCGATAATTTGAGGCCAGACCTCCATGCTAAGAGCAGGGGAGGTGACGGCCATGGACTACTGGGAGCTGTTCTGCGACACCGGTGCGCCGGAGGCGTATCTGCTGTGGCGCGGCCAACAGGAGGCAGTATGCAAAACGGAAAAACAGTGACCACCGGTCTGGTGCTGCGGGTCACGGAGACAAAGGAAGCCGACAAGATCCTGACGGTGCTGACGCCGGACATGGGGAAGATCCCTCTGATCGCACGGGGCGCGCGGCGGAAAAACAGCCGCATTGCCGCCGCCAGCCAGCTGCTGGCGTATTCGGAGCTGACGCTGTATAAGCGGGGAAACTGGCATATGCTGGACGAGGCATCCACGCTGGAGCTGTTCGACGGCGTGCGGCAGGACATCGTGCTTTTATCGCTGGCGTCCTACTTCGCGGAGGCGGCGGAGGCGGTGTGCGCCGAGGAGACGACATCGCCGGAGATCCTGTCGCTGCTGCTGAACGCGCTGTACGCCCTGTGCTATCTGCACAAGGAGCCGCGGCTGGTGAAGGCGGCGTTCCAGTTCCGGCTCATGGCGCTGGCGGGGTTTGAGCCGCTGGCGTCAGGGTGCGCCGTGTGCGGCAGGGAGGAGCCGGAAGCTCCCATGCTGGACGTGGTACACGGCGTGGTACACTGCGGCGGGTGCAAGCGGTTGGGCGGCCTGAGTATACCGCTGACGGCGGCGGGCCTGGCGGCGCTGCGGCACGTGCTGTACTGCGACAGCCGGAGACTGTACGGCTTTACGCTGGAACCGGAGGCGCTGCGGGAGCTGGACCACGCCGGTGAGGCGTTTATTGCCGGACAGCTGGAGCGGAGCTTCCGGACATTGGACTACTACAAATCCCTTTTGATATGAGGACATACATATGAGCGACTTATTTGAAAAATCTATGCGGACGCTGGAGCTGCCCGCCGTGCTGGAGATGCTGGCTCAGCGGGCCGTCAGCGATGAGGCCAAGGAGCGGTGCCGCAGGCTGCGGCCCTCCACGGAGCCGGATGCGGTCAGCCGCCTGCTGGATGAGACGGACGCCGCCAAGGTGCGGCTGGGGCTCCACGGCAGCCCGTCCTTCACCGGCGTGAAGGATGTGGCGCAGCCGCTGAACCGCGCCGACCACGGCGGTATGCTGAACACACGGGAGCTGCTGGATATTGCCGGTGTGCTGACAGCCACACGGCGGGTCAGCGACTACGATGCGGAGCGGCAGGGGGAACCCACGGCCATCGACCGGCTGTTCTCCGCCCTGCGGCCCAATAAATATCTGGAGGACCGCATCCGCGGGGCTATCCTGGACGAGGAGACCATCGCCGACACTGCCAGCCCCGAGCTGGCGGACATCCGGCGGCAGATGCGGGTGGCGGCCACCAAGGGCCGCCAGATCCTGCAGCGCATCATCTCCTCGCCATCCTACGCCAAGGTGCTGCAGGAGGCCCTCATCACCCAGCGGGACGGCCGATTTGTGGTGCCGGTGAAGGCGGAGTGCAAGGGCAGTCTGCCGGGCCTTGTCCACGATGTATCCTCCTCCGGCGCCACACTGTTTGTGGAGCCCATGGGCGTGGTGCAGGCCAACAACGAGATGAAGGAGCTGGAGGCCAAGGAGGACAAGGAGATCGATCGCATCCTGCGGGTCCTCAGCGGTGAGTGCGCCGCGGCGCGGGAGACCATTCTCTACAACTACGATGTGCTGGTGCAGCTGGACGCTATTTTTGCCAGAGCACAGCTGAGCTATGCCATGAACGCGGGGCGGCCGCTGGTGCGCAAACGCGGCGGCATCGACCTGAAAAAGGCAAGGCATCCCCTGCTGGATCAGGCCAGAGCCGTGCCGGTGACGGTGGAGCTGGGCGGGCGGTTCGACACGCTGGTCATCACCGGTCCCAACACCGGCGGCAAGACCGTGACGCTTAAGACCATCGGGCTTCTGAGCCTCATGGCCCAGTGCGGCCTCCACATCCCCGCAGGGGACCAGAGCGCCGTGCAGGTGTTTGACCGCATTCTGGCGGACGTGGGCGATGAGCAGAGCATCGAGCAGAGCCTGTCCACGTTCTCGGCCCACATGGCCAACACTGTGGAGATCCTGAAGCAGGCGGATGACCGGAGCCTGATCCTGTTCGACGAGCTGGGCGCGGGTACAGATCCCGTGGAGGGCGCGGCGCTGGCCATCGCCATCATCCAGGACGTGCGGGGCAAGGGGGCGCTGACGGCGGCTACCACCCACTATGCGGAGCTGAAAACCTTCGCCATGACTACGGCGGGGGTGGAGAATGCCAGCTGCGAGTTCGACGTGCAGACCCTGCGGCCCACGTACCGGCTGCTGATCGGCATTCCGGGCAAGTCCAACGCCTTCGCCATCTCGCGGCGGCTGGGATTGGACGAGAGCGTCATCGAGGCCGCCAAGGCCCAGATGGACAGCGAATCCGTGCGGTTCGAGGATGTACTGACCCAGCTGGAGGAGAAGCGCCAGCGGCTGGAGAAGGCTCAGAACGAGGCGGACCGCTTGTGGCAGCAGCGGGAGGAGGATGCCCGCAAGGCCCGTACCTTCCGCGAGCAGATGGAGAAGGCCAAGGAGAACGCCCGCACCAAGGGCGAGGCCGAGGCGCGGCGCATCGTGCGGCAGGCTCAGCAGCAGGCGGATCAGGTGTTTGCCGAGCTGGATCAGCTCCGGAAACAGCAGCAGCGCGCCGACTATCAGACCGTGAACGACGGCAAGGCCGATGTGCGCCGCCGCCTGAAGGAGGCGGAGGCGGCGCTGCATCAGCATGACGAGGCGGCGGAGCCTATTCCCGCGCCCAGCCGGCCCATCGCCGCAGGCGACACGGTGGAGCTGGCCGGTGTCCGGACGGCGGCCGCGGTGCTGGCAGTCAACGGCGACGGCACCCTGCTTTTGCAGGCGGGGAAGATGAAGATGACCGTGAAGGCGTCCCAGGTGCGGCTGCTGGAGACGGCGGAGGAGATCGCCGAGAAGAAAAAGCAGGCGGCCAAGTCCCGCGCCGGCGGCAGCGGCGGCACGGTGCAGATCACTACCGGCGCACGGGCCTCCGCCGAGCTGGATATCCGAGGGCTGGAAACGCTGGAGGCCGAGAGCGTGGTGGAGAACTATCTGGACGCGGCGCAGCGGTCCAAGCTGGGTACCGTCACCATTATCCACGGCAAGGGCACCGGCGCACTGCGTGCCGCCGTACACCAGATGCTGAAGAAGAACAGGGCTGTTAAGAGCTTCCGTCTGGGCCGCTACGGCGAGGGCGAGGCCGGCGTGACAGTGGTGGAGCTGAAGTAAGGCGGAGAGTTTGTGTAATTCGACGAATTATTCAGGGAATTCCACAGGGGGTGGTACAAATTTCGTATCAATGCCCATTGAAATGGAGCGGTATTTTCGCTATAATAGACACGATGGGAGTTATGTTTTTCACCATTTCGGAAAAAATTGTGGTATAAGGAGTGCTATTCCATGTATACACGGGAAATCACTGTCAAGAATGAAGTCGGTCTGCACGCCAGACCCGCTACCTACTTTATCCAGAAGGCCAACGAGTTCAAGAGCGGCATCTGGGTGGAGAAGGAGGAGCGCCGCGTCAATGCCAAGAGCCTGCTGGGCGTGCTGAGCCTGGGTATCGTGCAGGGCACTGCCATTACGCTGATCGCGGACGGCGTCGATGAGAAGGAGGCCGTGGACGCACTGGTCGACCTGATCGAGAACCAGATCGGCGAATAAAGCTGTCAGACTATGAAAAACCGGCCATGCGCTTATGCGCATGGCCGGTTTTTGTCAACCAAAACCGGAGCAGGCGTAAACCTGCTCCCAACATAAGATTCATTTGTGATTACAATGACGGCTGAAACATTCATTGATAGTTTCAGCATAAAGAGAACGGGAATGCTTGTCAGAATTATCGTTAGAGTTTTTCTTTTCAAGATATACTTCCAACACCTCATCCCAATGACCGTTAGTTTTTAAGTAATCGGCTCTGGACTCGAGTTCTTTATATGGTTGCGTTTGAAATTCCCACGAAAAGTAATTGCGTACTTTGTTGAAGCGAATATATTGCTGGCCGTCTTGTCCTTCGTAGACAACCGCAAAATCACAACTGTGAGTAATTCGCGAATGCCGAGGATCAACGGCTTTCATTGAAATTACCCGTGTGGATTGCTCACATTTGGTATAAGCGTAATCTCTCATAAAATGCGAGAAGGCTTCATGCAGAATTGTTCTTATCTCCTCCGGTGAGTAATCTTCATTATCGTCATTTACAGCAATGTTGACATCGAAATCGAAACCAACATTAGTCGTGGGATCATAGGTAATCATATTACGACTTGAACTACCGATAAATGTAAACTGAAAAGTGAACTTATCTCTGACATAATCCTGTACTCTGTTGAGGAGTTCAATAAGCTGGGACTTGTATGGCGCGGCTTCTTTTTTGGAAACGTACTCAAAGTGATACATTTTCATTACCTCCTAAAAATAATCCCATGCCACCCATTCAGCATTTCTTGCTAAATCATTGTAATATACTCGAGAATGATGCCATTGTCAATACTTTCTGGCAAAAAAGAAGTGGATGTAACTGATTTCAGTTACATCCACTCGATATGTCATGCGTGACCAATTTAGATACATGCTGAAAATAGGGAAAATCGAGAGCTGGAGCGGCTTTGAGCTGTTTCAGCCATATTTTTTGCTTACAATTTCCCGTGAAAGAGAAGAAGCGAGGGATTTTTAAGAGTGACCAAAATAGATACAGACTCACATTTCCGATTTCCGTCTTTGCGCGCATTTTCGCTTGCCGTGTTTTTGAGGATTATTCTCCCGCTCTTTCAGCCATGCCTCAAATGCTTGAACATTTTCTTCGTGCGTATAGAACTCGCGAATGACAGGGAGCAGTGCGGCAGCCAGACCTTTGAGCGCCCACAAATTAGGCTCGATTTTATCGAGGTTGTAATCCTCCTCATCTATGACTGTGCCATCCTTGTCAAGATGGATGACGCTGACGGGTATTCTGTTAAACTTCTCATCCATCTTTTCTCGGCTCCTCAGAGGTGGAATCTATCCGGATTTGTAATCGGCGCTTCTTAGGTCGTCAGGCACTTCATCCGGAAAGTTCTCGGCAAACCAGCGGAATGGTATTAGGACCATATCCGGCAGACCGTTTTCTGTTATTACGAATCCGATGTCTTCGTTGTCAATGCGTTCCAGGATTTCATCCAGTTTTTCGACGAGCAGGGGTTGCTCGATGCGTTCCATTTCGGATAGTGGCGGCAGTCTTTTCATTTTGACATCCCCTTATTCCTGCTGTGATGTGCTTTCTCCCGAAGATACAGGGACAGGCTTCAGCGTACCGGTTATGTAATCATACAGAGCTTCGGGGTCTTTGAGACAATACTTCATGGTGCAATCTGCTTCCCATACCGTATAGTCATCGGTTGCTTCATACAGCCACCAATCGATGTAGTCGTATTGGTCATTGACCGCCTCTTTCAAAACATCTCTAAGAGCCATGAGATACTTGTTTTCGGCACCGAATACAAAGTGACCATCGCCAACCAGATTGAGCGCTTTGCTGAACTGTTCGTCAATGGACTCTTGCTCCTTTATCATCTGGAGCGCCTTGCAGAAACCTTCTTTACTTAGCATTGGTGCTATTCCTCTCTTGAACTTCCTGTTCCTCTTTCCATCTTTTGAGAAGTTTAATCGCATGATCCTGTGTCTTTGGGTCGGCACAGTATTTGAAGAACTGCACCGCGGCTTCTTCCGGCGTGAGGCCATAAGACTTTAGCACTTCGGTTACCTGCGCCAGCAGTTCTGCATCGATTTCAATGGTAATCGTTACTTTGCCATCATCCATAATGCTGTTCCTCCGATTCTTTAAGATTGTCGTATTGAGGTTCCTCAGAGTAAAAGACCTGCATATCATCCAATCGGAGACACGACAGTCTTCCAAGTGCTCCTGACCAAGGGTCACCCTTTTCAGGGAGCATACAGCCGCAGTCGATTCCGATCCAGCTCTTTGCATCCCATATTGCCATTGGGTTATCATACTGGAAACGGATAGTTGGCGTGTGTCCGAAGATGACTGTACAGTCCTCCAGAACAGGGAAACTGTCAAATCGCATCCAGACGGCAAAGTCTCGCTCACACTCATATTTACGACCGTAGGTCTCATACAGCTCGGCAGGAGCCGCGTGGGTCAGAATGAATTGCCTGCCATTCACCGTGATTTCCATGTTTACAGGCAGCTTCTCCAAATACTCGAATATCTCCTGACGAACGGTTTTCTTTATGTGCTTCAGATAATTATGTGTTATCTCGCCTCCATTTCTATACCACAGAGACTGCTTGCGCTCATAGTAGTATTCAGGCCACTCCTCATCCTCCGGGGGTGGGTAGTAGAGAGCATTCATCATCATTAATTCGTGGTTACCCAGAAGCATTTTGGCATTTGACATCGCCATGATCTGACGAAGGATTTTGATGCCATCCGGGTTTCTGTCTATCACATCTCCAAGGACATAGAGGGTGTCCTCGGGCTGTAGGTTGATTTGCTTCATGACGGAATCAAAGCGTCGCTTTTGTCCATGAATATCGGACATTACATAAATCATGGTGTTCCACCTCCTTTTCTGTAACACGAACAATTACCATATTTCAGAGCAAATAGCTATCAAAAAATCACAACTCACAGATAATGATCCTGATTGGCATTTCCGATGACCTATCAGTCACGAAGTACGGGATGGTCTGTCGAAAAATCTGGATTTGGTCTTGAATCCTGACAAGCAGCCCTTTGAGTAAATCCTTTGAAATGTATCCATCGTTTTCATTCTCAACAGGCTTTTGAAGTAGCATCTCCAAGTCAGAGAGGTTGCCCCAAATGAAAAAATCCCATGAGTCGAATGTACTGCGTTCGAATGCTGGATTTTCTGCGCAGATGATATCCTGAGTTTCTGCTGCCAGGTCAGAAAAGCAGATTCTCTCTTTACTAAGAGCCAGCTCATCATGTGCGCTGGAGAAGATATCTCGTTCGGGCGCAGTATACAGATAGCGGTGTCTGAGTTCTCCATTTGCGTGTCGATGCCACTGATCGATGTTGAACCATTGACCATTGGAGAATAGCTCTACTGTGTAGCCGAGCCATTTACTCATGTGGTGCGCCTCCTATCGCCAAGTGCTTTGCCGTACCTCTAATGGAGCCTTCCAATTTAAGCAATCATCTTCCCCACGGGAACCCGAAATCCTTGCGTTTGATCTTGCACCGAGGGTGTCCATCTTTCCAGAAGACGATTCCCTCGATCACATGGGTTTCCAGATAAGTGCGGATGCCTTCAAAGCTCCGATCCAGTTCAACAATGTCTTTCCCATGGGGCTTGAGTACATCGGCATCGAGGTTGTATGGGTTTGCTCTGAAATGTGGGCCGATGGCCTCATATGTTCCATCCGGTACGATTCCCATTCTGCCATACGCATCCCAGAACCATTTGTCGCCGGTTGCAGTTCGGTCACAAGGTACCCAACAAGGCAGGTGGCTAGTGACAGGGTCTACGTTCTCCTGACACTTAATTGCGTTAGATGGAATGGGCTTTCCATGTTTTGCATCGTATCTTTTGTAGAAAACACCATTGATGACCGCACAGCAGGCACCGTCCCATTTGATGGTAGCTACGCCGTCGCCGGCCATGACCCAAGCAAGGTCAGGGCTGATATTTGGCAGTATTCTGACAATTCGATGGTTTTCAAATTCTCGTTCAAAGAGAGTGGGTATCTTTTTCATTCACAATCCTTTCTGATGCAACCTCATCTCCGCTTCCACTGAGCCATTCCTCAATAGGAATAAATCTCTCGGCATGACTGATTTTGCCAGCACAAGTGTCACAGTAGGGACTGATCCAGCCAGTAGAAGCCTTTGTTGCAGGGTTCCCACATCTGATGCAAGTTCTCGCAGATAGGCGCTCATATTTGGGGATGATGTCACGAAGCATCCGCTCTGTACAGCCAAAGTCATACCAACAGAGCGTTCCATATTTCTCCTTGATCTGGGTAATGCGGTATTGGTCGAGATACTCGGCACGTACCAATTCCTCACGGATATCTTCACACATTTGCTCCCCAAAAGCCTTTCGCCAGCCATCAGGCATGGAATCCAGTTCCGTATAGGAATAGTCGTAATCCTCTGGAATTTTTCCCGTCCAGCGGTTACGAGGTATTAAAAACGGAAATCGCTCAATCAGCTTTTGGTTCGATTCTTTATTCGATTGCATCTGAAACCCTCCTGTGTGTTTTCCTTTAGGTTGAAAAAAGCATTATTCGGACAGAGGTGATTTCTGCCCGAGGGTTTATCGATTTCCAATCCTTGACCTGTGCGGCGACCTTCTTTTGGATCTCCTCATAATAGCGATACGCACCGGAGCGGTCATTCCATTCGAAATATTGATAAGCCTTCTTGAGTTCATCCTCCATCTTCCGATATTCGTCTACTGAGACGAAGTCCAAAATATTATCGGATTCATCATTCTGAAAGGCAGCTACTTCAGATCGAAGAGCAAATGCAGAATGTTCTTTGCCGGAAGTATTCAGTAGCTTCAAGATGTCATCGTAGCAAACGGCAATTCGGACACTGTCCTCTGGGGTAAGCCAGTCGTTCACCGATGCCTGTAGATTTCTTGACATTTTGTCTACTGTGAACGGGTGTCCATCGCACTCAAGCTGCCGGTATGCTTTTTCAAACTGATACCTGCTGTCCGAGCGAAGCGTTGGAACAAGAACGAGATGTTCGATAGGCAGCAACTTCATCACTTGGGGGTTGATACAATGCCACTGATCATTTGCCAGAACCTCCGTAAAAATGAAATATGATGTGCTCATCTTACTCACTCCTTTCTGCGCTTCGACCGCTTTGTGATGTGGCCAACTCTCTTGCATTAGCTTCCACATCTCAAGTCTTCCGTCCAGACATAATAAGGAATTGGCGAATATGTCCCACGTTGGTGGGGTGGGAGATGCGTCATAAGTGATTGCAATGGAATACCGATCTTTCCCCTTTGAGGCAAGATCGGCTTTGATCTTTGCAATCCTATCTGGAGACTTGCTTTCTTCATATGTGAGGCGGTAGCAGGCAAACGTGTATCTGCCACCTTCACTGAAGGTTACCTCCATACATCTTCTCTCAAATCATTTCTCATCGGGCCCCTCAAACAGCGCACGGAAAAGAGCCACATGCTCTCCCACGAGCTGCGGATATTGGTAATAGATGTGTCGGCAAAGGCTTCGATAAAGATCGATGAAGCGGATCTCATCGCAGAAATCGCAGAGGCCATCCATGATTTGTTCTAACTGCTGCTCGTCGGTGATTTGATCCTTCAGCACCCGCTCGACCAATAAAGAGTAGTGCGCGTATGCTGTGTCTCGCAGCTTGCTGATCCCCTCGACTATATTGCGGAGTTCCTCCATTGCGTGTTGGCATTCATCCATTTGTCTGTCCTCTTTTGTCATATAGTTCTCGCAGCGCTGCTTCTCTCTTTTCTGTGATGGCTTTGCTGTAATAGGTTGGGCGACCTGAGTGGTACTCTTCTGCCATCCATTCATCGAGATCAAAACTCCACTTGTGGGGTCCGAACTCGTCCGGGTAGTTCTCAATGAGAATGTGCTGCTTCTCACGGATCTGCTCTATGATAGGGGCAATATCATATTCCGAGAATATCCTGGCACCTTTCAACACATGGAGGATCTCGTTGCCCCACACTCGCTCATCAACGCCGCTGTACTTTTCAAAATCAGTGCTGTCTGGATGCTCCTCAATTTTACCGCCATAGGAGATCAGGAGACAGTCATCTTTTAGGAAGTGATTGACCCACAGGTTCGGGATGTACTGCAAGTCGGTAATACCTTTTGTGGAGAGGAAGCCCCACAGCTTATAGTATCTGCCAAAGACATACCATTCCGGGAGATCTTCCTCTTTGATTTTCGTTTTGTGATGTCCTGAAAAGAGAGTGAAGTCATCGTTCTGAATCCAGCACAGCTTGTGATTTCTCCATACTCGGCGCTCAACTGTGTAGAGATTGCTCTTGAAACGACTCATTTGAAACCTCGCTTTATCATTTCCAGTGACACAACATCGTGGAACAGGAAGCGAAGCTTGTCAATTTGCTTCTCTATGTGCCAGTGTCCGCAAAGCCATGCCTTATAATCCACTTTTTCTTCTATCCCATCAAGCCATCGCTCTGTGCTGTCATCAACCGTGCTCTGATCGATCATGGGTAAATACGCATCCCGCGGTTCGTACTTATAGGGGCAGGTATGAGAGAGAACAATGTCAATTCTGTTTTTCGTGATTTGCTCTTCCACATATGTCTTGATTTCTGCCGAGGGCTGCTCATCAGCAAACCACAGCAGATCGTTTTTCAGTCGGTAGTATTTGTCTACGCTATAAGCGCCGCCGATGACCAGATGCCGGGTTCCTTCCATAGTGAAGATGTCTCCGTCCCTGGCGAAGAGTAAGTTCGGATACTCATCCTCGTACCACACAAGGCCACCATTCCATTCTTTCTGCTTATAGCCCGCGAGAGTGTCTGGACGCCGTTCATGATTTCCGTGAATACAGAAGACGGTGGGCTTTATTTTGGCAAGCGCATCTTTGCAATACCGATCCCGCCTGTTGCCGTAATAGTTCGCTCCGACATCACCAAGGATGACGATGATGTCCGATTCTGTGAGCTCATAGCGTTGGGCAAAAGCAACGATTCCTTTCGCACTGCCGTGAATATCGCCGGTGTAATAGATCATTCATCCTCATCCTTTCTGGCTTGACCGGATTATAGCATCAATAGAATGGAAAATCTCGCAAAAGCCCAAATCATAATCGTTTTGGGCGAAAACATAATCGTTTTTTGCACGCAACAGACCACAGGTCAATCTCTTAACCTGTGGTCTGTTGCTATTTGATATTCAGTTGATAAAATGATTACCACTCATCCTTGAGGAGATGATGGTGCGAGCGTAGAGCGTTCTTGGTTGTTTTCAGCACATCCAACAGGACATAGGTTTCATACGGGGTGCAGTTGGCGAAGATTTTCTGCGCCTCGGCATTAGACATCTCAGTCGCACCCGTGAGCTGCCTGTTCAGGAGCGTATCAGTCGACACCTCCAGCGCATTGGCGATGCCAACAAAAGTTTCGAGACTCATAACCTTTGTACCGCACTCGAGATAGCTGATGTATCCAGCGGACTTGTCGATCATGGTGGACAGCACCGCTTGGGAGATACGCTTGTTCTTCCTGATTTTTTGGATTCTTTGACCAAGGACATAGTAATTGAGTTGCATAGAGAAACCTCCTTAAAAATTTTGGCAACTCAATTATATTTGAACCGTTATTTTATAGCGGTACGATTATATAAACTTGACCTTCGCATATTATATACTAACTTAAATTATAGTCGTCAGCTTATATCCGGCGAAGGGGAGGTGAGCTGGTCATGTATGAACAACAAGATCTGAAGCTGGTCGGCTCACGCATCAAAGCCGTTCGAATCAGCAGAGGCATGAGCCAAGCGGATTTGGCAGTCGAAGCTTCTGTTTCACTGCCGCTGATTAGCAACATCGAACGAGGAAAAACGGGGATGCAACTTGAGACTTTCGTCAAAGTGGCGGAAGCCCTTCAGGTATCTGCAGACTATTTGCTCCGCCCAGATGTACCGGAGGTCAAAGCAATCTATCAAGGTGAGTTTGCGGAGCTCCTTGAAGACTGCTCGGCCAGTGAGATGGAAACCATCTTAAAGATTGTCCGAGAGGTCAAAGCCTCCATGCATAAGAAGCAGAATAATGATTAATTATCGGATTGGGTGACCAATCCGATAATTTTTTTGTCATTTCCATACCATAGGTCAAGATGCTGACCTATGGTATCTTCTTATTTTTAAGCATTTTCCCTATAATTCACCCAAAAGGGCTTGCCCAAATGCCGGAGGAAAACATGGAAAACACGAAACTGCTGCCTTTAGGTACTGAACAAGGACTCGAAGAGACTGAGTATCCCTCCTTTGACCTGTGCCTGAGAGAAAACATGGTATCACCCCTTGTGGCACAACACAGGCAGTGGTTGAAAACTATCCGCCACGAAGTACCGAACCCCAAGATCCCGTTCAAGGTTGCAGTGTACATCCGCTTTTTCAACCAGACGAAATATAGAGACGAGGAATATCTCGAACGCAACAAAGAGGTTTTTCGTGCTACGCTGGCTCAGTATCCTATTTGGGAGTTTGTAGGTTTCTATATTGACAATGGATCGACCGCTCCGTATATGGAGAACTCTACAGCATGGTCTGAACTCCTGTCTGACTGCGATGCGGGGAAAGTCGACCTCATAATCACACAGAAGGTCAGCAATGTGTCCAGAGATGCTCAAGAAATGGCGATTTGCGCAAGAATGCTCGCTGCTCGCAAGCCTCCTGTTGGCATCTACTTCATATCAGAAGATCTATACACTTTGGCATCGTATTATCGCGACGATCTTCGAGAGCCTTGTTTTCTCCCAACCCCTGACTGGAAGATCCTGCCTGATGACGAGCTGGATATGAGAGGTGCGCTCCATGAGTAAATCAGCCAAGAAAGCCGCTGATCAAGCAGAACGCGAGAAAGTACATAAGCGATACTCGAATCGGAGAGAGCCAGATGTCATCTATCCGGCAAAGAAGCAGGTCGATTTCTACGATGCCGATATTCATCAGCGTGTTGCGGTCTACGTCCGAGTTTCAACTGATAATCTCGGTCAGGAAACTTCCTATGAACTTCAGAAGAACTATTATGAAGAGTTCGTCTTGAAGCATCCCAATTGGAAGCTTGTAAAGATCTACGCCGATAAAGGAATCTCGGGCACTTCGACAAAACACCGCGTTGAGCTAAACCAAATGCTCGCTGACAGCAGAGCCGGAAAAATCGACTTGATCATCACCAAATCAGTCTCGCGTCTTGCCAGAAATACCGTCGACTGTATTACTATGGTGCGTAATCTTGCGGAGCTCCGCAATCCAGTGGGCGTTTTCTTCGAGAGTGAATGCATCTTCTCGTTGAACGAGGATACAAACATGCCGCTGTCTTTTTTGGCTTCCATTGCGGAAAACGAGTCCCGCATTCGAAGCCGCAGTATGGAAGTTTCGCTTGCTCAGCGGTTGAATGGAGGACTTCCTCTGACACCCAAGCTGTTGGGCTATTCTCATGATACTGACGGCAAGCTGGTGATCAATCCGGACGAGGCTCCGACCGTGAAGCTCATATTCTACATGTATCTGTCCGGATATTCTTCATCGCATATTGCAAAAACCCTCGAGGCACTTGGTAAGAGGACATTCCTTGGTAACTCCAAGTGGACTTCCGGCACCGTTATTCAGGTCTTGAGGAATGAGCGGCATTGTGGTGATGTTCTCACAAGAAAGACATTCACGCCTGATGTGATCAGTCATAAGTCCAAGAAAAACAGAGGAGAACGGCAGCAGAGCCTGTATAAAGGAGAACACGAGGCAATCGTGTCGCGGGACGATTATATAGCCGTCCAGCACATGATCAATAATGCGAAATACGGTGGAAAGTCTATTCTGCCGGAGCTTCGGGTGATTGAATCTGGCGTTCTAAAAGGATTTGTCACGATTAGCCCCAAGTGGGCAGGTTTCAAGGCGGCCGATTATTTACAGGCTTCTATGAGTGTCTACACGGACGATACATATTACGGCCAGCCTGCGGAGGGTGACGCCACATTCGAGGTGGCAGCTGGAGATTTTGATTTGCGCGGCTTTGAAGTTACGAATTCATCTCTCTTTGATGCGAACAAAAGACCGTATGTCTTATTTCAGAGCAAACAAATCAAGTTCAGCACAGATTGCGTCAGGCAGTTTGGGAAGGACAACAAAGTTGAACTGCTGATCCATCCGGGATTGCGGAAGCTCGCTGTTCGTCGCGCCTCTAAGGATTCTCGCCAGTGCGTACAGTGGTCAAGACCTGACGATGGAAAATACTATGCCAAAGAGATACCATGTACCGCATTTGGTGGAACCCTATTCGAACTGCTCGATTGGGAAACCGATTTTAAGTTCAGGGCCTATGGTAGACTCCTCCAAAACGAAGGGGATTCGGTGTTCCTATTTGATTTGAGTGAACCCGAGATTTTTATCCAGTCCTATCTCATGACGGGGACAGATTCTCCCATCAGCGGCAATGGTGAGCTTTCTCCTCTTTCCGTATCAGGAAAGCGTGTTCGGGCAGTTCCGAAGAAACTGGCAGACAGGTTTGGGAGTGACTTTTATTCTCACAGACTTACCTCATCTTCACCAGAATTACAAAGTGAAGATGCATGGAAGCTTTGGCTGGAAGGCCAACTCTTTGAAACCGGTGAGAAGCTTCAAGTCACCAAGTTTGATGAAATGCAGCGATTCATAGCAGAGCAATTAGCCCCCATAAAGCAGATGGAAGAGGTGGATTTTAATGCCTGAAAAAAACAATATTCCAATCTTTCGGAATCTTGATGGAGTGTACTACCGCGTGGTTCGTGATGGTATACATGTCAACAGATGCTTTTCTGATTTGTCCGAAGCCGAGCAGGATGTGATCATGGCAGAGTATAACACGGAACAGCTCAGACTGCTTTGTCGCTATCTCAGCATGAGCCTACGCCAGATTGGAGATGCGCTGGATCTTGTCAGAGACGAATGAAAGGAGAGCAGAATGGAAGTAGAGAATCAGGTTTCTTTCATCTCACCGATGCTGCAGAATACACAATTCGGCAATGTCGATGATGAAACTACCATTACCTTTAAGGAGGATGCGGACACGCCAATGACAATCGACGCATCGGCACCAGGCGATGTGATCGAACTTAGTGACGACTTCGATTTTGATGGGTATCAGGTGGTTCGTAGGGAGTTCTTCGCTCATACTTTCGAGCCGTCTATCACCTTCAACAATTACAAAGTTTATGTCAATACTGCTTGCTTGAACAAGTTTCCCCATGCAGACTGTGTCCAACTCTTGATCAATCGAGAGTCGCACATTCTTGCGCTACGCCCTTGCGCCGAGTCAGAGCGAGACGCATTCGCGTGGTGCAACACATCTGGTGGGAAGAGGCGGCCCCGTCAGGTGACGGGTAAGTTCTTCTTTGCAAAGCTCTTTGAGCTGATGGACTGGAATATTGATTACAGGTACAAGCTGATTGGCAAGGTCATCCATGCTAATGATGAGTATCTGATTGTATTCGACTTGAACGCCTCCGAGATTTATCAGCGTATTGCAAAAGACGGAGGCAAGCCCAAGACTGCGCGTACACCTGTATTCCCAGCCGGTTGGAAGAATCAGTTCGGTTTGCCCTATCGTGAACACCAGAAATCTCTGCAGATCAATATCTTTGACGGATACGCGATTTATGGAATCAAGGATAGCTCTGTATCCTCCACGGCATCCGTGGAAAATGTCACATCAGTCCATACCGCATATCAACCAAAGGTACCTGTGCAGGAGGGGAGTGTAAATGGGTAGTACGGATAACAGCGCGATCATGACCATTGACTTAAAGTGGAATCGCTTTCGCATACATAAGTCCACCCTGAACAAAATGGGGAATCCGCAATATGTTCAATTTCTGGTCAATCCAGAAGAAATGTTCATTGCTGTACTTGGCTCAGATCGGCCCCTCGCTGGTGGCACCTCCAACCGAGTGAAGTTGGTTCAAACATCACGCCATTATTCTATTGAGTTCTACAGTAATACACTCCTGTGTGCTTTGGTCAACATGATCGGTACTCTCGACTTCCAATACAGTTATCGTATGAGCGGAGAGGTGGATGTTGCAAACAGAGTAGCCTATTTCTCCATGAAAACCTTAAAGAAAAATGAGAGGAGACCTCCCAGCGATGGATAAAGGATTTGCGGTGTTGGAGATTGACCCGGAATTTAAGACGCTCATTCGACCTTTACGGAAAGATGAGTATCTTCAACTCGAAGTAAATCTTGCAGTAGACGGTTGCAGAGAGCCGATCATCACATGGAATAACATCATTGTTGATGGTCATAACCGTTACGAGATATGCAATCGACTTCACATTCCCTATGCTATACGAGAGATGCCATTTGAGAACCGAGAGCAAGCGATTGTCTGGATCTGCAGCAATCAGCTCGGCCGCCGAAATATCACGGAGGAAACCAGACGATATCTCATTGGAAAGCAGTATGAACTTGAGAAAGTAGCGCGTAAGCATCCGCCCAACATCAATGGGTTCAACCAGTATAAGCGGAGAAACAAGGGTGAGCGAGGCGATACTTTTCGGCGCACAGCCCAGAAGTTCAGCGCTCAATACAATGTATCTACTGGATCTGTGCAGAAGTATGCGATCTTCAGTAAGGCATTAGACGTTGTTGGACAGGCAGACCCCGAACTTCCTGGCAAAGTGCTTTCTGGCACTTTCAAAATATCTCACGAGAACCTTGTGGCCCTTTCGAAAATGCCGCCGGAAGAGATCAGGCGAATTGGGTCAAAACCTGAGGACCTGCAACACCCCTTCACCAGTTATAGTGATACGCGAAAAGAATTTGCTGATACAGACGAGGAGCCAGTCGAACCTATGCAGGAGACTTTACCACTTATCAAAATTACACCTATGCACGATCCAGATGCTGAAATCGCCGGTTTGACTCTTACAGTTCCGTCGTGGGTCAGTTCCATTGAAAGAGCCAGAAACAATGCGGACATGAATGCTGCATCCACGGGCGCAAAAAGCAGACTCGAGGAAGCACTGCTATCACTACAGGAGAAGGTGTCCGAGATGCTCTCAGATATCAGGGAGGTAGACTAATGCAAGACTTCAGCAGATTTGTTCCGAATGTCCACTTCGAGCAGATCCCGATCAAAAATCTCGTATCTAATCAGGAATACCAGCGGCCATTGTCTCAGGCTCAGGTTGAAAAAGCCATCGAGGATTTCGACCTGAACCAAATCAACCCGGTAAAGGTGAGCCGCCGTGATGGTGTCAACTATGTCTTTAATGGTCAGCACACCATAGAGATCGTTGCTACTGTATCCGGTTCGCGGGAGACTCCTGTTTGGTGCATGATTTATGACAGCTTAGATTACAAGAACGAAGCGGACATTTTTGCAAATCAGATGAAGCATGTGCGGCCGCTGAAGCCTTACGAGATATTCATGGCAAATATCGAAGCGGGAAATGAACAGCAGCTCGTTATTAAGCGGCTGGTAGAATCCTATTCTCTTTCTATCGGGCCGACCAAAGCATATGGCATGATCTGTGCGGTTGCTACGCTGGAGCGGATCTACACCAAATATGGTTACCATGTGCTTGACCGAACTTTGCGGCTCTGCGTTGGTACATGGGAGGGAGATATCGACTCTCTCGGTGCAAATGTATTGGCCGGCGTTGCAAAGATGGTCGTGGCATTTGGCGATCAGCTTCGTGATGAAACCTTTAAGGAAAAGGTCGGCTTCATGTCTGTTCGTCAGCTTTCTCGTATTGCTAAAGAGCGCGGTGCAGGCTCTCTCGGCTATGCCGAAGCTATGCTTGTTGCATATAACCGAAAATGCAAGTACACCTTACGAATGACGAAGCTACATTCTGGGAAGGTTGCGGTAGAAGACGATTTCGTAGAGGAAAATGAAGAACCGCTTGCAGATGATCCTGTCCTTGAGGAATAGCACGCGCGGAATGCTCTTTGGCTTGTGACTGGCAAAAAAAGATCCCCCTTGCTCGAAGGGAGATCCGATGGTGAATCAGGCTGTGCTATTCAAGCGCCAGCGAGAAGGCCGGTCGCATATATTCCTGTGCGCTCCGGCTTAATCCGCATTCTGTTGCAAGGCGGTTCCAGTTTTCTCGGACGGTTTTCAGGACATCTGCTGCCATAGCTGCTGCGTCCTTGGTGCTGATCTCACAATACGGTGCGATCTCCAGCGCAAGGTCGAGGGAGATCGTCGCATCGTCCTCATTTACGCAGAGGGACAGCTCGTCACCTTCCGGGACGGGGTTTACATCGTACAAGGGTGAGAGATGCCAACCATCTGCCTTGAGGATAAAGCCGTGGTTTCTCATGTGGTCATCTGTATTGGAAACTGCCATATTAAACACGATCCGCTTCCATAGCTCCGTCAGATCTCTCTTGGGAGCAGCGCCGTTGGCCTTGATAAAGGACACCAGCTCAAGATAACTGGAGCCGTCCGCAGCCGATGCCCCATCCGTTTTTCCGAGCATTGTCATGGCGGATGCGAAATGAATCCGCACAGCACCATTCCGGTCAAACCTTCGTACAAGGAAGGTGCTTCCGTACTTGGAGAAGTCGATCAACATGGACTCAGGAACATCCAAGCCGCAAAGTCTTGCAAGGTCGTGGGTAACCTTTTCCCACGCCCCCACATTGACGTCGTCGTGCTTAGACGGAAACTTGGCGATCCACAGATTTCCCTTTGTGTCCAGAACGGTGGCCTTCGGACGAGCACCGCCCAGCGAGGAACCGGGCTTGATGAGCTGATTGATCCATTTCTGTTCGAGACCGGACTCATCGTTTTCAAATTGACGGGAGGCTTCCTCCAGCGTTCGCAAGCTGGTCCAGGGAGGCGTCGGGGTTTTTGAATCATCCGAAAGGAACGGGCCGTCTTTGTCCAGCTTGAAGCGGATCGCGCCCATCCGAGTCTCGTCGTAGACGCCCATCAGGAAGTCGCTGTCTAAGAGCTTTCGAGGCTTCCGGCCTTCCTGCTCCGCCAATATTCTTTCTCTGCGCGTCATCAGCAGGCGGCCCCAGCGGTCGGGGGAAGAGTCGGCGAAAAGACCGAACACATTTTTTGCACCGGTGGGATACTGCCGCCCGGCATACAGTTGAAGATCCGGGTCGAGATACATGTAGTTTGCGCTGCTTTTTAACCAGTCAGCATCATACTCAAAGGAGTAGCTCTCCCGGCCACGGACATTCTCCACGAAGAGAGTCCCCAGGAAGTTTGGCGTTGTAGATCTGAAGCTCTCATAGACATAAATTACTTTTTGGTTTGACGCCACGGTTAATCACCTCCGTTTCGTGGTGCTCTCTTGCGCATGGTAAGTTCAAGGTCTTGGAGTTTACGCCCCAGCTCATCATCCTTTGCAACGAGCAGAAGGTCTTTATCCATATTGTTCAGTGCGTGCAGAACTGCGGCATAGATCCCAATCGCGACAGAGGGGGTTCCCTTTTCAACATTCCACACTGTGGCTCGGCTCACACCAGCTCTTTCCGCGACTAATTCGGCAGACAGATGCCGCCGTAATCTGGCAAGTTTGATCTGTTCTCCCAGCTGTTCTAAAATTGCCTGCGTCTGCGGCAGCACAGCAACACTCTTTCGTCCCATTCTGCACACCACCTCTACATCATCTTTGTGCTTGCTATTATAGACGATACATCTATAATTGTCAATAAATAAAGACATTAAAAGGCGGCGTGTCTGCGATTATCCCATACTTCATTGTGTGCTGACTACCTTACCGATATGCATCCGGCCTTATACCTAATTGGGGGGATTCTATGGAAGTAATCATTCATTTGCCGCGCTCAAAGGAAGGTCAGGAGGAACTTGCCAAGCGCGTTGCAACTGTCCATGCACAGTTGATTTATAATTACATCTCAAGGTTGGAGTGTTCAACAGAGCAAAAAGTCGCCCTTCTCGATGCGATTCAGGAGAACATCCACGATGAAATAAAGAAAGAGAAAGAGGGGTGATCCCTCAATCTCCTACACTTAGACGGATTCCTCGACAAGGTATCCGCCACCGAAGATGATTTCCAGCTTGCCGCCAGGATAGGCCTTAATGCATTCTACCATCTGACGGACGATGGAGTCATCGTACTCCATGCATTTGTTTTCTCTTTCTGAGATGATGGCTTGGATCTGCTCGAGGCGGCTCTGTTCGCCGTTATCCTTGGCAGTACTTTCTTGAATGGCAGCTATACGCTGCTTGAGAAGTTCTGTTTCTTGTGACAGTGTCATGAACTCGCTTTCATGGGCCTCGATGCCATCACCGGAGCTGACACTCTCATTGACAAGCGCCAGCATCTTATTGTTTAGGGCTTCGACCTTTCTCTCCAACATATCTACTTCTTCCGGATCTCCATTAAGGCCGAGGGCTTCGCTGATGGTCGCTCTCATGAGTGCCTTATAGGTGGCGTTATCTTGCTCGTTAAACTTGTTGACCGCTCGAACGATGGCCTCCTGTAGCTTGTCCTCCATAATGGTGGGGGAATCGCTGCAGTATTTCTTGCCGTAGTCCAGGCGGCTGATGCAGCGCCACACGATGCGCTTAACGCCGTTTCTTGACCATGTCACGCGGCGATAGCGGGTACCGCAGTTGCCGCAGATGAGGACGTCGGTCAGGGCGTAGCGGGAATACTTGCCGGTGGATGTGATGGAACTCTTTGCGGAGCCTGGCGTTTTCGTTTTTCGCCTTGCCAGTTCTTCCTGAACTTTGTTGAAGGTCACTCTGTCGATGATAGCTGGATGGTTATTCTGAACATAGTACATTGGAGCTTCACCGGTGTTCTTTTTCCGCTTCTTTTCGATGCAGTCAATTGTGACGGATTTTTGCAGGATTGCATCTCCGCAATATCGCTCGTTGGAGAGCATATTCATGATCATGCCCTTGCTAAAGCTGATGGTTTTGCCAGGAATATCATAGTTCTCGGCCTGCATCATCTTGGAGATTTTGTCCACGGTTTCCCCAGCCAGATAGAGGTTGAAGATGCGTTCCACGATGACCGCTTCGCTCGGTACGATCTCCGGCTCACCGTCAGCGCCCTTTCTATAGCCGAGGAACCGCTTGTACATAAACACTGGAGTTCCGTCCTCGAACTTCTTGCGGACGCTCCATGTGATATTCTTGCTGATGCTCTCGGATTCGGACTGTGCGAAGCCAGCATAGATGACCAGATACAGTTCACTATCTGTCTTGAGTGTATCGATCTGCTGCTCCTCAAAGTAGACGCCGATGCCTTTGGACTTGAGCATTCGGACATAGTCAAGGCAGTCCACCGTATTTCTGGCAAATCGGGATACGGACTTAGTAATGATGTAATCGATCTTTCCGGCCAGACAATCGTTGATCATTTTGTTGAACTCAGGCCGCTTGTCGGCTCTTGTGCCGGACTTGCCCTCATCAGCGAACAGGCCTGCGAAGCACCAGTCTTTACGGCTGGCGATCATCTCGGTGTACACCTTCTTTTGGTTGGCATAGGAGACGAGCTGCTCTTCGCTATCTGTCGAGACTCGGCAGTATGCCGCCACTCTTTTCTGTCTGTATTTTTCTTTGTCTACCGTCATGGAGCGTTTCGGCTCTATGACAGTGACAATTTTCTTAGGGACTTTCGTTACTTCCATCGTCCAGCGTGACCTCCGTTTCTGTCTTAGTATGAAGCACCACTCTGCCTTGTTCGCCGAGCGTGATGTATGAGGCGAGGGCGGTAAAGTAATCTCGATTGAATTCATCCTGCGTGACCATCGTATGTGCCAGTTTCCTTGCGAGCGATACTGTGAGGTTCAACTTGGCATTGCTTTGCTCGTACATCAGCGCTGCCATCTCGATGGTCTTTTCAATGATGTACTCCTCGTTTGGAGCGTCACGCTCCAGCTCCAGGGCGATATCGTTTCCTACCTTGGTGACCTTCGCGTCTGGTTCATACCGTTTCCTGGGCTTCGGCTGGAGCAGATGGTCATTGAGAATGACCCGATTGATGAGGACGGTAATGGTTTCGATGAGTTGGGTATCGCTGATGCGAACTCTGATGCCGCAGTCATCGTTAGTGCAGTTCCAGCTCTCTCGAATGCGATGCTTCATACTGACACGACGCTTCATTGGCTGACCGCAGTTGTCGCACCGAACGAAGTCACGGAGCAGGTCGATGGCATCGTTTTCCTTTTCGCAGGTATTGCGCTGCCGCGCCGTTTTCAGGCTGACTGCCGCTTCATACATATCTTCATCTATGATGGGGTCGTATTCTTCAGTCCCAATATATTTGGCGTTGTCAATGATTCTTGCGATACGGGCTTTATCCCATGTGGTGGTTCTTTGTGTATATGGGATCTGGCGACCGGTCAGTTCTTCCGCAATTGCTTTGAGAGAAGCGCCATCCAGATATGCCTTAAAGATCTCTCGGATGATCTCTGCTTCCTCAGTTGAGATGACCGTTCTGCCATTTCGCATCGTGTATCCGTATGGGATGTACCGTATCTTTTTCATGAGTGCCTCCTATATGCGTTCTCTGAATCGAAGCCCGCCAAGGAGTTCCACGGACATTTCGTCCTCTTTATTGATTTGGATGGACTTCACAATTTCCAGAAAGAGCTTCTCATCGAATGCGTCGAGGGGTTCTTCCAGTTCGAAGATGAGCATTTTTAGTTTCTTGACTTCCTCAAGCATGATGGCGGCTTTTGAATTGAACTTCTCCTGTCTGACGTCCTTGAGTTTTGCCAGCTCTGCGCTGATCTCGTTGGCTTGCGCCTGATAGACTTCAGGGGCGAGGTATCCCTTGGACCGGAGTTGTTCAAGCATGAGCAGTTTCGCATTCAACTCAGCGATGCTCTTGCTTAAATCACGCGCAGCCAGATTGTTTCGCTTCATAGCTGCTAGTGTCATCTCCAGCCGGCTGATGACCTGTCCGAGAATGTTATCTTCAGAGAACCGCAGCTTGTTCACCATGGAGATGAAGCCGTCGTAGATCCTTTCTTCGCTGTAGTAGTTGGAGTCGCAGGCCGTGCTGTCATCTTTGTGAAGGGAGCACACCCACTTCACAGTCCCCGACACGATTCTTCGCCTATAGAAAGAGCCACACTCAGAACACTGAATGCGGCTCGTAAGCGGATAGATATTTTGTGTTGTTGCTTTGGCGAAGACATCCTTGCGCTTTTCAATAAGGATCTGTGCGGCATCGAATACATCCTTTTCGACGATGCCGGGGTGGGTACCCTTTGCGTAGAAGCGATCTTCCTGTCCACGATTGGGGTGTTGGTTGAAGGGAACGGTGGTTTCTCGGTAGGTCTTTTGATAAAAGCTGTCGCCGATGTACCTTTCGTTCTTCAGAATATATGCCACGCGACTTGGTCGCCAGATTTCCTTTCTGGCCTTGGTAGGGATGTTGAGTTTGTTCAGCTCTCTTGCGATCTCACTTGTGGAGAAGCCCTGCAAGTACAGAGCGAAGATATTCCGCACAATGCCTGCTTCCGGCTCGTACACGGTCAGCATCTTATCGACCAGCCGGTATCCGTAAGGGGCGTTGCTATCCACATACTCGCCAAGTTCCATGCGTTTGACGATTGAGAGGCGCTGGTTCATAGAGATAGACTGCGATTCCTCCTGCGCCAGAGCAGAGAAGGTATTAAGAAGCATCTCGTCGCCCATAGAGAGCGTCGAGATGCCTTCCTTTTCAAACTGTACGCCCACACCCAGCAACTTGAGCTTTCTTACATAGGCCAGAGCGTCTTTTGTGTTCCGTGCGAAGCGGGAGATGGACTTCGTTATGATGAGGTCAATTTGCTTGAGCTCACACATGCGAATCATCCGCTGAAATTCATCACGGGTTTCGCTTTTCATGCCAGTAAGCCCTTCATCGGCGAAGATGTCCACCAGTTCCCAATCGTCGCGTGCTCCGATGCATTTTTTGTATGCTCGGATCTGTGCGGCATAAGAGTTGAGCTGATCAGCGGAGTTGGAAGACACTCGGCAGTAAGCTGCAACCTGCATCTTCTTCGTGCTCTGCCTTGTGATAGGGGTGATGAGCCGTACTTCAGGCATTTCGGTGTCCTCCTCTCTCGTATTTTGGTTGGTATCATATTATGATACCAACCACTTTTGGCAAACCACATTATACTGATAACTATTCTGAATAGCTACCAAAATAATTGGAACAGCGCAGAATTGACCTTATGCACAATTTTCAGTGTGCTAATACGATATCTGCGCCGGTGAGCTTCATGTAATACTTCTTCGCCCTGGTATATTCCTTTTCTGTGATCAACTCCTGCGCAAGGAGATCCTTCAGCATATCAGCAATAAAGAGAAAATTGGCGTTCTTGGTGTTCTTGTTTGACAGCATGGTGCTACCTCCTCGTGGTTGATTTCGTGTTTATAGAAATAAGCAGAGACAGCAGTTACAGTATAGCCCACTGCCTGTGGCTATTTCGCTGCTCCATGTAGTACACATTGCAAAGAGCAACTTTTCAATATAATTATGCCGAAATTACTGGCACTTTTCAAAATTGCAGATGATAGGAATCTAAGGACAAGTTTTGTCCTCACATTTCTATCATCAAAAAGGCGGGAGCCGTCCATTGGTTGGAAGAATATTGCTTTCCCATGGCATGGCTCGGCTCCCGCCGCACTTGTGTTCTTACTTACTAATGATCCTATTCGACACTACTCCCCGGATCGTGGGCGGCTAAACTGACCAGTGGCTGGCACCACCCTCCGGGAATCTCACCCCTCCGAGGATCTCTCCGAGCTGCCCCCATTGCTTGAGTCTGTGGCTGGACAGTGAGTACAGGTCAACGGTATCATTGCGAGACAACTTGCCAAAGCTGCTTTGGGCTGGGTGGGTATCGCTCGGCCACCTTAGTAGGCCGTCTTTTATGCGGAGCTCTCCGCACAGGTGGGTCTTGGCGCACCCGCCGCATCGCTGTTCCCCCTCGTCAGGGGCCCGCTGACTGACGTTATCAGTCGCCGGATATGCAGTTTTCAATGTTCACAAGAAAGAAGGTAAATTCCTTCTCACTTGTATAGGGGAAGATGTGAGAAATAATTTCGGGTTATTCGGCAAAGTTTTTCAATACTTTTTTCAGGTCGCGGAGAATACGCTTCCGTCTTTCGCTCAGCGTGGAAATCGCACAACCCTTTTCTTCGCCATACTCAGAGAGAGTTTTGCCCTCAAAGTAGAGAGCTCTGATCAAGTCACAGTCACTCTCGCTTAATTGGTCCAATGCTTTGTAAAGGGCCTCCAGGAGCATCCTCTCGGCAACGGCATTGTCCACTGCTTCAGGGTCGCCGATGAATTCTCGGAAATTGTCATAACCGCCGTCTTCGCCACCAATCAGACTGCTCATCTGAATCTCGTGCTTAAAAAAGGACTGATTGTTGTCTGCAATATTCCATCCGGAGCGGCGATAGGCGTTGTATACTTCGTGTGTGACCGTAACGCGCTCAATCTTGCGGGTGGCGGGATCGTAGGACTCGACGATATAAGTTTTCTTAGACATTTTTTGATCTCCTTTTGATTTTTTGAATTTGGTGAGGTTCAAAAAATCGGAGATCAAGGATATTGAGCGATATAGGGTTCCCAAAGGCTGGTTAGCATTGTTACCTCCATTAGGGGGCAACAGCATAAAAAAGCCGGGCATCAAGAAGATAGGTATACTTTGCAGTAACCTTTTCTTCTCAATGCCCGGCAATTTGGTGTCTCATAGACTTCCTAATCTAAGAACCCGTGGCTCGGTGCAATCAGCTTTCTTATTCTGTTGTCGATTGTTCTTATGTGTAAGTATGGCAGGATGCTCGGTAGTAGGTAGCTCTCCTGCGGATTGGGGTACGATAACTCAGGTCTATCTCAACAATCTTTCGACAGTTGGGACACTTCAACTCAATGATGCCCGAAGTGGGAGTCACTTTATCAAAAATGCGCCAGTCGCATTTCGGGCAACGCTTTACAACTTTGATTTCATACGAGTTAGGTTTCATAGTATACGGTCCTCCTCATCCATTTCGACTCGAACCAAACTATAAGGGTCGGAAAGATCATTTCTTTTCAGAAGACCAAGCTGCATCATTCGAATGGACAGTGCTGTTTTAGAAGCCCCCATAAATGATGCCATCGCTTCGAACTTCTTGTAATCGGCAGGGGCAAACACTCGGTTTAGAAGGCGCATCTGGGTTCCAAGGCCGAATCGCTCCATGCTTCGAACTACACATTCGGGCGGAAGTAAAATCATGGCAGCCAGTGTTTCAACCTGCCACTCCTCCCAATCCCCATTTCCTCTGTTGCTTCGATAACAACAGTGAACGGAACGCCCACTTGCTTGGGCTCCGTAGTCGTGCGGAAACAGCATTTTCAGAATATGGTGACAGCTCTCGTGGGAAACGGTATAGTTCCTGCGGCCTATATTGGCACCCTCTTTCATGAGATCACTTTCAATCAAAATGGTTTTTCCATCAAGCATATAATACTGTTCTTCCGTGGAGCTTGGATCTTCAGGGAACACCTCGACGCCTATATCGCAAGAAGATGTCAGGCCGATTTTTTCGCCGTTCAGAGATAATCGAGCATAATCGATACGAAGCCCCAGAAGCTCTTGGCATAGAAAGTCGATATCTACTCGCTCCGGCGCTTGGTCAGATATAGCCGGAAGTCTCTTATATGCTGCGATGACTCTCCCACTGATAGTCTCGAGGTCATTGCGTGATAGATATTTCAATTGCATATCTCCTATATATGGAGGTTCTTTGCTTCAACAAACCACTGATCCTCGTCTTCGAAGAGATAGGTCTGTCTTCCTCCAATCATAATTGTATAACGGATGCCTGTTCCACCGACTTTCGTTGCTGCTGCTCTCTGCCTGCTGCAGACACGGTCGATAGAGTATTCCTTCCCATCTTCAAAGATCAGAGAGACAGGCGTCTTGGTTCGGTCTGTGGCTACGATAACTAATACCTTCACCACAGCTTTATGAAATTGCATTTTCATCTCAAACGGTTTCTCCCTTCCGTCGGCGGTAGTTACTGATACATAAGTCCGGGCATGGTCACCAACTGCCTGTCGTCATCGGGGATCTTTAAGTCGCCCATAAGAATGGCATAGGAAATGGCGCGTTTGCCAAATCTCCTTCGGATGTCCTCGACAGCGTCCTCCAGAAGAATACGGCGATCCCGTTTCTGATGATCCACGAACATGGAGAGTTGCTCTGCTTCTTTCTGCGATACTAAATCAATACCGCGAATCGTGACAGCTCGAATTGGTTTATCCCACCGATACCGCTCCATAAGAAGATGAAAGCCTGCTCCAGCGATTTCGTTGGGGAGCTGCGTTCTGAATGGGAGCTTACACTGATACTGTGAGCCATACAGGTCATTTGTCCGGACGGAGACTTGAACACCACAGGCCATCAACTCGTGGACGCGGAGCCGATGCCCAACATCCTGACTCAATTCCAGCATAACGCGAAACACATCTTCCGGCGTTTGCAGGTCAGCAGTACAGGTGATTCCGTGCCCGATGGACTTAACGGGGCTGACAAAGTCCTTATGCATAACACGAGAAGTATCCGTTCCGTTTGCATACATCCAGAGCTTAAGACCATTGATCCCCAGCATATGCCGCAGTGTATCCGGAGAAGTCTTTGCCAAATCCCCGATGGTGCGGATTCCGTATTGAGCCAGCTTATTTTCTGTGGCTCTGCCCACATAAAGTAGCTCTGCAGCATCGAGGGGCCAGATTTTCTCTTTGAAGTTGTCCCATTTGATTTCAGTGATTGCATCCGGCTTTCGCATGTCTGACCCGAGTTTGGCAAAAATCTTGTTGAATGACACACCGATGCTGACCGTCAGGTCAAGCTCCTCTTTTGTTGTCTGCCGGATTGCCTCGGCGATCTCCATGCCCGTTCCGCAGACACCAGAACCGGTCACATCAAGCCAGCATTCATCCATACCATATGGCTCAACAAGATCCGTATATCGGTGGTAAATTTGACGGGCCAGCTTAGAATACTTGAGGTACTGATCGTACTGGGGCGGCACAACGATTAGTCCTGGGCAAAGCTGCCGAGCTTCCCAATTCACCATGCCCGTTTTCACGCCGGCTTTCTTGGCCAAGTCTGATTTGGCCAAGACAATACCATGACGTTCTTCGGTTGATCCGCACACCGCGACAGGTTTTCCTTTGAGTTCTGGGTTAAGCATCATTTCAACGGATGCGTAGAAGGAGTTCATGTCGCTGTGTAGAATGACACGCTCATTATCCATGCGTTTTCACCTCTTATCTTGCTCGTGTGCCTCTATAATAAGCGGATTATTTATCTATGTCAATGTCGCATTTGTAGAGTAATAGTCAATTTCCTATTGACAGCGAGTCTTTTCCACTATATACTGAAGCCATAAACAGAAAAGGCGGTTGCTATTATGAGTAAGAGCAAAGCTAAAATTCTTTCTCTCCCGATAACGAATCACGCAAACTATAATGCAGAGACAGAGCGTCAAGAAAATGTTATTGGGGCCCGCATTGATGAAGCACGCCGCAAGGCTGGCCTCAGTCTCGTCGATTTCAGCGCACTTTTGCGGCAGTATGGGGTAACGATGTCCCCCAGCGGCATCAATAAGTGGGCAAAGGGCAGTGCTTTACCAAACGCCTATCAGCTGGTGGCTGTCTGTCATGCGCTTGATCTGGATGTGGATGTTTCTTATTTTTGCAGCAGTCATACACCGGTGCTCAATGATGCAGGCTTGGCAAAAGTCAGGGAGTACAAGGATGACCTGATTGCGTCGGGGAAGTATAAGCCGCAGCCAAAGGTGGTCAGCATTCTCAAGTACATAGAGATGCCTGTGAGTAATCTTGCGGTATCCGCTGGTACCGGCGAATTTCTCGATGAGGGCAACTTTGAGATGGTTAGCTTTCCCGAAAAATCAGTTCCAAAGGGTGCTGATTTTGGTGTACGGGTTTCCGGCGACAGTATGGAGCCTGTTTATCATGACGGTCAGATTGTATGGGTCGAGGAGTGCGAGACCTTGGCCGTTGGAGAGGTCGGCATCTTTGTCTATGATGGCGATGGCTACTTGAAGGTGTACAGTGAGCAGGAGCCAAATGAACAACAAAGGGACGCATTCACTGACAGCTATGGTTGCCAGCACAGGCAGCCCGTGATGTTGTCCTATAATCAAGCATACGAGCCCAAGGCGATCATGCCCGACTCGAGATTTCAAGTCGTAGGTCGAGTTCTTTGAGTACAGAATATTGGACTACATTCCCTTTAGAATTAATGGCGGGATAGGATGTAGAAAGGCGGGGATTATATGGATACGATAGCAAGAGTGATGCAGCTGGCTGACGAGCGTAACCTCTCACTTTTCAAGCTATCTCAGCTGTGTGATGTATCATATTCAACCTTGAAGAATGCTGAGATGCGCGGAAGTCAGTTGGGGGTTCCCACGATTGAGCGTATCTGCGTTGCGCTGGGAGTCACATTGAGCGATTTCTTTGCGGAGTCAGGTAGTGCATATACAAAACAATAATCCAAGGGGTCTGTTGCAAAATAGGTTCACAAAGGACGCGGGGACAAAAGGTCAGAGAAAGACCTTTTGCCCCCGCGTTTGTTTGTGCGGGCTGCTATTCTGTGGAAATTGCAAGGCACTTGGACGCAGCAAAGCTGACCCTAACTCCAAGATCAGCGCCCAATGTGGATGACCCAGCTGTTTTTTGCGGTTACGCCACTGCAATCTCAGAAAGATGCGTTTTCAGCCGCCCGTTTTCCCGCTTCATCCATAGCTTTTTGAGGTCGTACGCCAGTGCTAGGAAGAAAAGCTCAGTCCGGATATTGGCTTTCCCTCTGGTCAGGAAACGGCGAAAACCAAAGTCATTTTTGAGCAGTCCAAACGCCCCCTCGACCTGGATAGAACGCCACATCCTCAGGTAAATACCATGCTCTGTTGTAATGTTCTCCTGAGATGCCGCCCGCATTCCCCAGAAAGTCTTCTTCAGCACGACTTCCTTCGGCTTTGCAATATCCTTTGCCTGGCAGCAGGCAGACCGGTGCGGGCAGCTCGTGCAGTCCTCGCATCGATACCAGTTGGTCGTCACTGGCCGTCCCTGCACCAGTTCCGTATCCTGTATGAGTACAAGCCTTCTGTATTACCTTTCCACGGATAGACGGCTCGGAAGGCTTTTAGGTGACGGCTAAATTCGACACCATCTCTGCTGCTTTTGTAGAATTCGTTCGGATTCTGTTGTGATTTTGGAAGCCTTATGATAGAATATAGTCTGTACAATTATAAGTGCTTTCAGAGATTCTATTTTTAACAGGAGGATCCCTATGTCGGTTCGTTATGACAAACTTTGGATTTTACTAATCAAGAACAAAATGAAAAAAGGCGAGCTGGCCAAGGCTGCGCACCTGTCGTCCCATACCATGACCCAGTTGAACAATAACCGCCTTGTTTCCATGTCTGTCATGCTCCGATTGTGTAAGGTGTTCCATTGTGACATTGGAGACTTGATGGAAGTAGTAGAGAATGAAACAAACTAAGCAGTAATTCTACCATGTATGCGTGAGGTATAACCAATGGACAACAATGCAAAGCTCCGCCCGCTATATCTGGCGAAGATTCTATATGAGCGCACCGATGAAGGCCACTATCTGACCACGATGCAGCTGGCGCAGATTCTCGAAGAGGAATACGGTATCCCGGCGCACCGGCAGACCATCAAGACGGACATTGAGCTTCTGCAGCAGTTCGGAATGGACATCCAAGAAGTAAAGTCCACTCAGAACCGTTATAACCTCATTAGCCGTCAATTTGAAATCGCTGAGCTGAAGCTGCTGATCGATGCTGTGCAGTCCTCCAAGTTCATCTCCAAAGAACGCAGCGAGCAGATGGTCTCTAAGATTGTCACGCTGGCCGGACAGTATAAGGCCGAGGAACTGAAGCGCAACGCTTCCGTGGAGGGAAGGGTGAAGTCGGAAAATCGACAGGATTTGCTGATCGTGGATGCAATCAATGAGGCCATCAATGCCAGAAAGAAGATTGGCTTCCAATACTTTGCCTACAACATCCGAAAGCAGAAGAAGCTGCGCCACGACGGCGAACGGTACATCTTCAGCCCCTATCGTCTGATCTGGAACGGCGATTATTACTATGTACTGGGCTATTCGGACAAGCATCAGGCCATCGGAATCTTCCGTGTGGACCGTATCAGCGCCCGTCCTGACATTCTTTCGGAGGAAGCCGTACCGGTCCCGGCGGGCTTCGGTGTCGATGATTTTCTTGCGACCACCTTCCGGATGTACGGCAGCGAGTATCAGGAGGTGGAACTGATCTGCGACAACTCCGTGATCGATGCTATCATCGACCGCTTCGGAACAGATGTAACCATCTACGCCTGCGATATGAGCACCTTCCGCGTGATCGTCCGTGTGGCCGTCAGCCATATCTTCTTCAGCTGGATTTTCGGCTTCGGCGGGAAGGTCAGAATCAAAGGACCTGAAGAAGCTAAAAGACAATATGCATCAATGATTCGTGATGCAGCTTCGGAATTAGAGTAGAACGAGAGGTTTGTGATATGGGACGCCTGATGGGATCTTCCAATTCGAACAACTATGGCGAACAGATTTTTATTAATAAGGCATCAGAATACCTGGATGATACCAACATCATATACTGGAACCGTCAGCTTTTCGGGAAAGAATTCGATGTCTGTATTCTTATGCCCGAAAAAGGAATCCTTGTAGTTGAACTTAAAGGATGGCGCGAGGAGAATATACTACGCATTGAAAATAATGATTCAGTGATTATTCAGACCAACGATGGTGAGGTATCTGCATCACCGCAGAAGCAAGCCCGAGGATATCGTTTTTCCATTGAGCGCCATATTCGTCAGAATATCAGCAAGTTCCCGCTTGTATATCAAATGGTCTGTTTGCCACAGGTATCCAAGGCGTTCTTCAAATCTCATCGGCTGGATGTGGTCATGGAAGAAAAGTTTACGATTCTCAAGGAGGATTTGAAAGACAACACATCCTTTTTCAATAAGCTGGATCAAGCACTCCGTGAGGTTTGTCATTGGAACAGAGATCCATTTGACCGGAGAACCATGTTGGAGGTCCGTAACCTGTTTGAAACGGATATCAATGTTGACGAAGATGGCGAATCCGAAATTGAAAAAGAACTTGCCTCGTCCTATCATCGGCATGACTATTCGCGCTTTTACTATTTCAACGAATTCGATCAGATGTCCGGCAATACCATCAACGATATGGTGGCTCAATATTTGCACGGCTGCAAACTGTACTGCGTCTTCTCCAAGAAAGCACAGATGCTTGCTGTCATCAAAGCCCTTGATACTGCCCTTACGCAAAGGGGGTTAGTCCGTAATCGCGACAACATCGAAATTGCATTTGACGAGCAAAAAAGCCATACTCCTCTGGCTGAGTCTGTTGGGGATATGTTCATGGGATTCCATTGTTCCATGAGTGTATTGAGTGCGCCCTTTGATAAGAATACGACTTCCTTCGCAATCCCAAATGGCAGTTACAGTTCTGCCCAGAAACGCATACTCGAAAAGCTTAGTGAGCAGAGCCAGTTTAACTTTGAGCAGTACCAAGTTGAACATGCAACCCCCGAAAAGAATATTGTCATTCGTGCTGGTGCCGGTACTGGAAAAACCTATACCATGATTTCTCGCATTGGCTTTATCTGCTATACGCAAAATGTCCCGCTGCAGAAGATGGCCGACCGCATTGTGATGATTACATTCACCAATGAAGCTGCCGACCAAATGGAGGAAAAGCTCAAAGCATATTTCAAAAATTGCTACCTGGTAACCTCAAAACCCGATTATCTGCAGATGATCTCCCAGATTGACCATATGCAGATAAGCACCATTCACTCCTACGCCAAGAACCTTATCGCTCAGATGGGTACTGCGTTTGGATATGGAATTGACTTAAGTATTACATCCAGCGAGTTTTATCGCCGTAAAAAGATCTCTGATTTGCTTGATGCCTATATTTATCAAAAAGAAATGGAGCAGGGCAAAAACTATACCGACAAGCTGGGTATGCCTGTTTATGCTATCCGTGACAGCATCCTTGATTTTATCGGAAAACTTCACAACAAGAGTGTAGACATTGGAGCTATTGAACCCCAAGACTTCGGGACCCTTCTGAACAATGAATCTCACGGCGAACTGCATGAGCTTCTTGCGAGTGTAATTCCTGCCGTGGAGCGTGAATACTTTGAGGAACTCATTGAGGACAACAAAATTCACCTTAGTTCCATGATGTCTGTTCTCAATCGTTTTATCAACAATCCAGAAAGCGAAAGCAGAATCAGGGAACTAAAAAAAGATAAACACGCCCAGCAGTTTATGTTCGTCGATGAGTTCCAGGACACCGATGACTCTCAAATCGAGTCTCTGCTGCGTATTTCACAGGTTCTTGATTATAAGCTGTTCCTTGTAGGCGATATTAAGCAGTGTATTTACCGTTTCCGTGGCGCAAAGGAAAAAGCCTTTGACCAATTAGGTATCGCAGAAAATCCCGATAAATGGTTGGAGTTCTCTCTGCAGCGGAACTACCGCACCGACAAGCATTTACTTGATATCTTTGATCGGTCCTTTACCAAATGGGGGAAACTGGACGACGAACTTCTTACTTATGATGAAGATAAGGACAGGCTTATTGGAACACAGGATTATAACGGCAAGTATTTAACCAGTGTAAATCGTTTCTATCGTAGGCTTCCCACCACAAGCGAAGAGATGCGCATCCCAATTCTTGTTGAAGAAATCAAGCGCATTCAGAAGCGTATCCAGTATGAAGAGAGCCATGGCATGAAGCTCTCTGCAAAAGAAAAGAGCATTGCAATCCTTGTTCGCGAAAACTGGCAGGCTGACATGATTCGTACAGATTGTGCCCGACTCGGAATTAGCGTACACACCAACACAGGCGGTGACTTGTATATGTCCCAGCCTGCCATTGATATGCTCACTTTGGTTAACGCGCTGGTACATTTCGATGAGGCCGACTACTTGTACAACCTCGTAACATCGAACTTTTTTAATCTCGACATTCCTAAATCCAATCTGTACGAAATTCGCATGAAGATTCGCACCGGCGGCTGGAGAGCAAAGACGGACGAAAAAGAGCAAGTCAATTACCTTATCAACTTCATGAACCTGATGCTTGCGAACACCGTTGATAAGAATAACAAGTGGGAATATATCGTTGCCAGCCTCAGAACGCAGCCTATTCTGCAAGCAATCCGCAAGGTCTATAACACTCTCGAGCCGTGGAAGCATTTCAGCAATGACCCATGGAAACAACACTATTATCAGTTGAATGTCGACCTTCTATTTGAGCAGATTATCAACGCCTGCAATGTAGACAGACTCACCATCAATACGCTACAGGAACATCTTCATAACAGTATCGTTTCGCAAGTATCTGTCGATAGCAGAACCCCAGCCCAAAATGAGGAAGAAACTGCTATTCAGTGTATTACGGTTCACAAATCGAAAGGCCTTGAATATGGTCATGTAATCATGCCATTCTGCTCGGCATCTATGGACTTCATCAAAAGGACGCAGTTGCAGATCAGCACCACCAAGTATCAAGGTAGATATCGTATTGGATATAGCATGAGCGTGGGCGATTCCGGCGAAATCGTCCAGAACGACTTCTATGATGAAATCATTGAGAAGTCTGAAAAGGCCCGCGAGGAAGCTCGTGTCCTCTATGTTGCTATGACAAGATCAATTCGATCCTTCTCTTGGATTGAGATCCAAGGAAAGCATAATCTGTCTTGGCAGAATCTCATAGAAACGGAGGTCTAAGAAATGCCGTTTAAAATCTACACATACGAAGACCCTTACAAGTTAGATAAAGCGGATTTCTGGAGTGAGATTTCTGCCTTGCCCCACTTCTGCAGTGCACGAACCCTTGTCAATGGCCTCAAGGATGTATTGGGCGATAGTATCAAGGGCTTAATCTGCCCGCTGGATGAACTTGTCCAGCATGAAGAGGTCTACATGCAGTGGACCGACAATATTAGCCTTCGGGTGCAGCAGTACAGCGCTTTTTCCTCTGCTTTCAAGCAGCTGTTAGAGAAGCGCAGAATAAGCAAGCCTTTCCACATGGCTTTAGAGCAGAACCAGAATCATTTCCTCGAAGCTATACGCCTGTTTATTGAGCTTGACATCTCCGCATCTGCTATTGACGGAAGTAAGGGCAATACCGAGCAAAAGCTCTTTGTTCACATGCTCAAAAAGGCACAGGAAAGCTCTCTCTTCCGCTTTCCCCAAACACCTTCTCGCGAGAAACTAAAGGAGATTGTTGTTTCGCTCGCCAGGAAGGAAGTCGAAGAATGTACTGGAACACCACAGGAAGTAAAGCGTTGTGAAAGAGCGGTTGGCGCAACCAAGGAGCTGCCGTTTGACAGCATCGTTGTTCATGGTGTACATCAGTTTACGCCGGTGCAGCTCCGCCTCCTGCTTGCTATGGAAAAGATGGGTATAACCATCATTTTCCTGTTCAATTATCAGAAGAAGTATTCCAAGATTTACTCCTCTTGGAACGATATCTATGGGTGCTTTGAAGTGCCCATCCATCACGATACTGTTGTTCGCGAGTACACACCTCCCACTATGCAGAATCCGAGCAACGCTCTGGCTTGTGCCCTTGGTGAGATATGCGAGGACAGAAATGCCGTAGGTAGTGGCATGCTCAGAAAGTGGTATAAGCTGTACAAGAGTGTTCAGCTTATGGAGTTCGCGAATATTACCGAGTACGCGCACTTTGTTTCCAACCACTTTGATGCTGCCATTCAGCGCTATTCCGAATCGCGTAGCGTCATGGAAAGAGGCAATGATGTGTGGAGTAATGCGGCTGTTCTGCGGCATTTAGATGAGCAGGTATATACTGCAAATCGCGATGTACATACGCTGTTAAAAATCTATTACCCCGAATATGCCAAAGACCGCCATTTCCTCTCCTATCCCATTGGCCAGTTCTTCTCTGCGATTTATCGTCTTTGGGATTATGAGAATAGCAAGATTATCTTTGATGTTAATGCTATCAAAGAGTGCTTGTCCTCTAACATTCTAAGCGTTGCCCCCGGCGAAGTGCTGCTCCGAACTTTCTACAATGTTGAGATTCTCTTTGAGAATGTAACTACATATGACGAGTTTCAGCGCGAGATTGTTGAGGGGTATGCAAAGAACTATGACAAACTGGCTGGTACCCCTGGCAATGATGCTCTTTCTGAGCTCAAAAACCTGTCTATCTACAATAAGTACAAAGTCACCAAGAAGGACTTGCTTGCCCTTATTCGTGCTATCGAAGAGATTAACGAGATAGCCACATACCTTTTCGCATTGGACAATTCTCGCGAGGATTTCATCAACTTTGGTAAGCACTTCCACAATCTTGAAGAGTTCCTCAAGCAGCGTGAATTGGCACTTGCAAATGAGCAGGAGCGAGCTTTGATTACCGCACTTCAGCTGCGTCTGGATAAGATTAAACCAGAACGGTCCACTTTTTCCGGAACATTCCGAGACTTGAAAGAGGGCCTCTACTACTATCTGAAACAGAAGAACGACGAAGATCAAGGCGTTGACTGGATTGTAAAGAACTACGAACAGATTGATGGCGATATTCTGCAAAGCAAGCGCCAGTTTGAAAGAGAGCAGCACAAGGTCTACCACTTTGCCTGTGTATCTGACCGTGACATGAATATGACCGTCAACGATCAGCTACCGTGGCCGCTGACTGATAAGTTTATTCGTGCTGCTTATTCTCCTATTGACCTGCAGTTTCAGGTTTACTACACAGCGCTGGGCGAACGCAGTAACTTCCTCAGATACGCTCTTTTCTACGGCCTGTGCTACAACCGCTGTGATGCTCGTCTCAGCTATGTTAAGCAGTACGGAGATGAAACAACCGAGCCTTATGCATTGCTGACCATCTTGGGATTGAAGCCTAAAGCTGAACTTTTAGAAAGCGTCAACAAGCCTGCCCCGTTCTCTATTTCTGTTGACCAAGAACTTACCAAAGGAATCAAGTATGATCGATTCCAAATGATGGACATGTTCCTATGCCCGTATCGTTTCTTTTTGGATTATGTAATGGAAAACAGCCCGGTCGTACAGGGCAACTTCCTGTATCAAAAGTATTTTGAGAATCTGCTGATCGAAGCGGTATGGAAACGGGTCGGCAAACACAAGCGTTCTGACGCCATGAAATACCTGTCCAAGATTTTGGAACAGGAAGCACAAAAACTTGAGCCATTCTTCAAATTCTGGAAAGCGACCGAGATCTTCGACCTCAAAGCAAGAGCAAGGAACTACCTTGTTCATGAAGTTATTACAAATGGCAGTGGTTTGTTTGTCAAACCATATGACTCCGAGCACATGAATATGCGCAAGCACTTTGGTGCAGCATTGTTTGCGGTCGATGTTTCTGAAGTGGAAAGAAAGAATCCATATCAAGAATTTGAGGCACTTGTACGAAGAGATGGATGGAATAAAATCTATTCTCTCCACCGATTACCACTACCCGGAAATCAGGAAAAAGCAGATATCCTTCGCAATGAGACAAAACTATATCTAAATCAAGCTTGCCGAAAAGACAAGACGGCAATTCCTTCCGATTGGTGTATCTATTGCGTTCATAGAGAGAATTGTATGGAATCTTTCCTACGCAGCGAGGTCGGCATGTCCAGCTCTAGAAATGAACCCTGCATCAATCGCTCTGTCAGAGCAAATGCCCCTGCCAAAACCACTTTGCCTCCTGTGTGTGAGCAGGAAATTATTGATGTGGAGGCAGTTCCCGCTGAACCTATTGTCCCTGCAACCGCAAGCATTATCGACACTGCACCTGCGGTAGAAGCTCCTATCGTGGAAACTCCTGTTGTGGATGTTCCCGCTGTAGAAGCTCCTGCTTCTGAAGTTGTCTTTGTGAAATCTCCTGCTGCAGAAGTACCGACTCATGTGGATACTCCCAAGTCTCCGGAATTGAGTATCTTCGAGCAGATGTTTCGGCAGATTCAAGAAATGGTGGAGGGAAACCGACAGGAAATTCAGAGTCTAAAGGGTGAACTTGCTGCAAGACAGTCTCGCCGCGAGGATACTACGCGTATTCAAGCTCGATTGGAAGACGAAGAGCACAGAAGCCAAGAGCTTCTGGACAAGCTTGCGGAAACTGAGAGTCGCCTTGCAACGAGTGAAGCACAAGTGAAGAAGCAAAGGGAACTTGAGTTTACAGAGAGCGAACTTGCCGAGCTGCGGAAGTATTCTACGATCATTGTGTTTGACACATGCTCCATTATGAACTGTCCCAATCTTCTCGATGGAGTAAACGATGGGGAACTGGTTGTGGTCCCCAAGGATGTAAACAATGAGCTTGAGCACCACAAAACAAGATTTGGCGCGGATGATCGAAAATTCAAAGCGCAAAAAGCTATTACGGCAATCTTTAATTACAAGAGACGCTTCCCGCTTGCTTATGCAGATGGCCTGCCTAGTTTAGTTCCCGAAGCCTATCGTGCAAAAGCTGACGAAAAAGAGCAAAACGATAACAAGATTTTGGCTGTCGCACTCCGTTATAAGATCTATACGGACATTCCGGTGCTTTTCATCACCGATGACAGAAGCCTTTCTAACAAGGCATCTGGCGAGGGACTTGATGTGTGGACATCCAAAGACTTTCTTGCGCCTCCCGAAACTTCTTTCGATGATGAGAGTCCTACCGTCCCAGGAACGCCTGCGCCTATTCCTGAACTGGAAGCGCAGATCGCTGAGGCAACGGCAGCGGAAACCCCAGCTCTGGAAAGCAGCGAGGAAGAACGACTTGATGCAGAGGCCGCAGAAACCAAAAGGCAAGCGAAAGCCAAAGAAGAATACCTTGCACAAAAGATCAGCACAAAATTGCTTCATTTAGAGGCAAGCCAAATTTCGCTTCTGCAGAATAACGGTATTAAAACCATAGCTGATTTCATGGCTCAGACAGAGAATAGCTTTGCCAGCATGAAGGTCAAAAAGGGCATTCCTTTTACAGCGCGATTTTTGAAAGAGCAAGAAACCATTCGATGCAAACTTGAGAATCTATAATATTGCAGGAAACCACCGATGCAGCCTTGGTTTCTTGTCAAGCTGAGAAAGGAGAGCTGCGTATGTTAGTAGGGTGTTATTATCGATGCCCCATAGTCATTGAAGAAGGTGACAAAGACCATCCCCGTTTCTATGTCCTTGCTCAGCTGGACGAGTACAACGAAATTGCCGATGCAATTAAGGTCAAAATGCACGACCTTTTGGGTAGTAGACAATACTATGAGGAAATCTTTCAGCATAATGTGTTCTTTGCTCAAGCAGTTGCTCGTTGTGAGGCTAGTCCTGGTGGTGTCGTTGATAGTCGATGGGGACGAGGCATAGTCGTGTCTCGTGCCTCCGAACCCTACGCAGAGGATAAGCCCTATTGGTATTGGATTAAGTTCCCCAACGGTAAGTATGCCAAGGAATGCGAGACCGAGCTGAAGTTTGACTATTCACAAATGAATTACGCGCCGGACAAGCAGCTTCGGGCCTATGAGTTTCAGCATCCCACATGGTTTATCAACCACCTCAAGGTAAGCAAGAACCTTCATCTTGTGAATAATGCCACTTATGGTTTCCGAGTTCTGGCCGGTTGCCGAGCCTTTTTGCTCCCACATCAGATCAGCACAGTTGCCCGATGCTTTGAAACTACTCCTGTCCGCTATATGTTGGCAGATGAGGTCGGCTTGGGCAAGACTGTAGAAGCGTGTTCTGTTCTCAGCATACTAGCAAGTGAGAATAAGGACCTCCGAGTGTTGATTGTTGTGCCGGGCGCCTTGGCAAGTCAATGGAAAAACGAGCTGCATTACAAGTATGGTTTAAATGCAGATATCAACTCTCCTCGTTCAAGGATATGTTTGCTTTCCATGGAGGATATCGGCAAGTCTTTGCTGACCCTCTCTACTCCGTGGGATCTCGCAATCGTAGACGAAACACATAGACTGCTTGCGAATGATGCTTGGTACAACCAAGTACAAAGTCTCAGTAGAAGAGTCAAACATATTCTGCTTTTGTCTGCCACTCCCATCCAGGATAGAAACGAAGAGTATCGCCGCCTCCTTGCGCTTCTTAATCCGGAGCAATATGAGAATATGTCTGCAGAACGCTTTGCGTGGATGGTCAAGAGACAAAAGCGGATTCAAAAATCCGCCAACTTACTTTTGGGTTATCTGGAGCGTTATGATGAGTACACTGAAATCATTATTGATGATCTGAACAACATCGCGGAGACCTTGGAAGATGCTGCGTTTGAAAAAATGGTTCAAGAAATTGACCTGAACGCAGAAGATAAAGGCCTATCTAAAGTCAAGCAGGCATTGGCCTATATTTGCGAGAATTACCGAATTGAAAGAAAGGTAATCCGCAATCGCCGTCAACTGATTTCGGAAAAGATGGCGAAACGAACTTTACATGCTATTCCGTACACTCCATTGTCCCTTAATGAAAACTATAACGAAATCGGTGCAATTCAGAATACTCTCGCGTATCTTTCAGACAATGGTGAGGATGATGAGAATTATGTGACCGAAACTGCCATCCCGCTCCTTTCTGCTCTGTTCAGCAGCCCTTGGGCCTTTGAGGATGCTCTTCGCAGGCTCAAAATCGACGATGGCATATTATTGGAGAGCGCGGCCGCTTGGCGACGCCAAGCGGAAAACGAACACAGCTTAGTCAATATAGCTCTTGACGAAGATCCTGATTTGATTAAGGGCCGCTTGATGACCGCCATGGACTATATTGATCAGGAGACAGATATCCTTGACGATGAAAGCTGTAAATTGGTCGTGTTCACGGCTCATAACGCTACCCTCATGGAGTTCTTGAAGCTGTTCAATGCAAGGTATGCGGATATGGGCGTTCATGCCGTAGCTTTCGGCAATCACATGGAGCGCGAAGAGCTGGAAGACAGCGTGTATGCTTTCCAGAATGACCCGGAATGCCGTGTGATTATCTGTGACGAAACTGGTGGCGAGGGGCGAAACTTCCAAAATGCAGCTCAAGTCGTTCATCTTGATATTCCTTGGAATGCCAATGCCCTTGAGCAGCGTATTGGCCGTTTGGACCGCCTTGGACGTAATCCGGATATGGATGTAAAGTCGGTCGTTATTTATGCAGATGCCTCTGTTGAGGAGCAACTCTTCCATATTTGGAAAGACGGTATGAAGCTGTTTGAACAGTCTTTGAGTGGACTGGAAATCATCACCGGCGAACTGAATGAGCTAATTATCGAAGCTCTGTTGGATGACTATTACACTGGACTTAATAATGCGTTTGATGACATTCTGGACCAAGCAGAAGAAATGCGAGAGAGCGTTGAAGACGAACAGGATTTTGACCTTGGGGCAACTTTGTATCGTCCACTGTCTCAAGGCATTGATAATGTTCTAAGTATATATGCATCCGAAGATGACAATCTGTTCGCTACCGCTATGATGGGGTGGGGAAAACAAGCTGGACTAAATCCGGAGAAGCCAACCAAGACCGGTTTGATTGAGTTCAGAGAAAGCAGCTTTAGCGTAAACGCAGCAAGGCAGTCTCTTTTCATTCCTCCAGACTGGAAACGATACAGCAATACGTCAATCATGCGAAGAGAAGGAAAGATTCTTGGTTCCTTTGATCGAGGAACTGCGGCTACACGGGAGGACATACTATTCTTTGCACCCGGCGATGCCGTATATGACTCAATTATTTCTAACGCTGTTGGCTGTAATCGCGGTAGATGCACCGGCATTGAAACGACCGGCACGTACAATTATGACGGCCTTGTTTACATCTACAACATTGCTCCCGAATTGGACGAACTGCTCGAAAATGAGATGCCCATGCAAACCTTGGCTCAATACAAGATGTATCTCCCGCTGAGGCAGATTTTCGTAGCAATACCCCTTAACATAAAGAGCAAAGAGATTCCCGAAAAAGAAGTAGTGAAAACGCTACTTGCGTTGCGTCCCAACGACGCTGGGCATGTCGGTCGCAGAAGTGCCGGCAGATTGTCTATTTCCCCGTTGGAGCGTTTTATCAGCCTAACTCCTCCAAGTACATGGGAGCCGTTGGTAGATAAGTATTCTGCATCTGCCTATGCCCGTGCCCGTGCAAGGCTTGAAAAACGGTCTGATCTCGAAGCTGCCGAAAAGGAAATGCAGCGCGTCTTGAACGGATACAGAGCTGAGTGCATCTACTTTGAGCGCGACATGTCCGGCGTTGAAGAACGGGAGCGTTTGTTCGATATGACGCTCCGCGCACTTAAAAATGCGAAACCTGTATTGGATGCAGTATGTTTCTTGAGGGTGAGAACTAATGGACAGTAAAGAGGTATTACAGCAGTACATAGTCGGCGCGATGAAATCCAAGAGTGCTATTGCAGAACTTGAAAAGAATCTCGTTGACACTTCTACGCTATTGAAAATGCAAGAGGCCGCAAGGTCACGGTATGTGATTGGCTTCATTCGGCGCATCATCCAGTTCAAGTGCGATGAGGCATCCGTGAAAGATCTCTGCTTAAATATCCGTGACATTGTTTTGGTGCTTGGTCGTATAAGATTGACTGAGAAGTTATTCAATGTCGTACGTGAGTATGGTTCAGAGTTTGATCTCGTCTGTGAAAACGATCTACAAGTGTCTTGCTTGCATCACATTCCTGAATGGCTTGAGCCTCAGCAGTATGTTGAGGATGTTTACGCCCTTCGCCATAATGATGGTATTGAACTGGAGAGCGCTTCTTCCGGTGATGCAACATTAGCAAAGCACACTGTCTTTAATGCATACAAAAGTTTTGAGCAGAAAATTGCAGTTCATACTGCGTTGAATTTACCTAACGGTCACACGCTCCTTATCTCGCTGCCCACAGGCGGTGGTAAAAGTCTGGTAACTCAGCTGCTGGCAAGTGTTTCCGAGGGCTTAACTGTTGTTATCGTACCAACCATCGCCTTGGCCCTGGATCAGTATCATGCCGCACGGCACAACTTGACCGACGGAGCAGAGATCTATTGCTATCGTGGTGAACTGTCCGAGATAGAGCGGTCTACAATCATCAAGGCTTTGAAAGACAAAAAGGCTCGTATCCTTTTTACTTCTCCCGAAGCTATTTTGAAAAATCCGGAACTGCGCCGTATCTTGGACGCAGCAGCGGAAAACCACTACTTAGCCAATGTTGTAGTGGACGAAGCACATGTTGTTCCGGACTGGGGCGTGTTTTTCAGACCCGACTTTCAGATATTCTCTATCGTGCTCAAAAAGTGGAAGCGAGAGTCTGATGAGTTCATCCGCACATTCCTACTTTCGGCTACACTTTCTGATGATGTGGTGGACACATTGTTTGCCCTGTTTGGCTCTGAAGGAAAGAACGCACAGGTTCGTTGCGATGCGCTGAGGCAGGAACCTCGATTCTACTTCTACTCGGCCAAGTCTAAAAAGGAGCAGGATGACAAAACCATTGAGGCCATCAAGCTCCTGCCCAAACCTATGGTTGTATATGTCCTGGAACCGAGAGAAGCGAAAGATTTACAGAAAAAGCTGCGTCAAGCAGGCTATAAAAACATTCCAACTTTCACGGGTGAAACGAAAGAATCTGATCGAAACATAGTTTTGACTGGATGGAAAAACCACGATTTTGATATTGTGATTGCCACCTCCGCATTTGGTATTGGCGTTGACAAACCCGATGTAAGAACAATCATCCATGCTTGCTGCCCCGAAAATTTAAGTCGTTTCTATCAAGAGGTAGGGCGTGGCGGTCGAGATCAGTTCCCTTCGCTCAGTCTGTTCATCCCGTATCAGAGCAGATATGATAGCGAGGGCGATGTGCGTCGTGCACTTGGCCTCGTCAACAAACGCGTACTCACTGTTGAACGTGCTATTATTCGTTTGAAAGGCATGCTGGCCAGTCCTGACGCGATGATTAATGCCGATGAGTGTGTTCTGAACACTTCTGCTACCCCTGCAACAATGACTGACGAGGAAGCGGAGTACGCAGGCAACCGAAATGTGGCATGGAATGTAAACTTGCTGCTGTTCCTGCACCGGACAGGCTTCATCGATCTACTGGACGCAAGCTATGTCTTCGACAAAAAATCCAATCCACCCAAAAAGTATTACACAGTCACAATCAAACTGCTGCAGCCAGATGTTCTCAGTGATGATGACAGCCTAGCAGCAGCGCTGACAGAGCCCCGTGCCCGAGAGTATGAGGCTCAGATGACTGGATACAGAATTATGAGCAAGCTTGTATCTTCTCCAAAATCCTTGTGTTGGGGGCGTGTTTTCAGATACCTTTTCCCACTTTCTAGAGAGGTTTGCAATGGTTGTCCTGCAGATCCGGAAGGTCGCATCACAAGCGATGATACCTACAAACTGCGAATGAACCCTAATATTAAACTCCCTCCCGCACGGCCTTCTCGTCGTCTGGACAGGAATATGGGGTCTTTCAATGAAATGATAATCAGCAGGCCATCCAACGGACCTTGTAGCGCAGAAGAGGTAGCTGTGATTGCGGAAAAGGCTTCCCAAAACGGAATTGGTGCACTGGTTGTTCCTAATCGTTTGGCAAGTCAGATTGTGTATGATGGTATTCTTTTGAATTACGACGAGTTCTATTATGCGGTTGCACATTGTCCGTATTTCTTCGCCAAAGGTGTTGTTTGCATCTTCGACGGCGATACAGGAACCAATTTCTCACTGTACAAAAATCTTGGAAAACTGGATACTTATGGTTACCGCAAGGTGCTCTATTGCAACGAAAATACTGTCGTTGCCAATGGAGGCAAAATCATACGAGAGTATAGCGACGGTTATCATATTTCAATTCAAAAATTTTAAGGAGGTATTCGTATGTTCAAAGTAAATCCCGATGGCATGCGAATGGAGCCTACACCGGAGCGTGTGATTTCAGTATGCCGCTTAATTGCCCATAAAAGCATGACCCGTGACGAAGTCCGTAGAGCAATGACTTTGGGTAGCAATGATGAAAAGGAGCTCGATCAGATCAACAAATCGGTCAATGTTGCGCTTGAAGAACTGTCCATCATCAAAGCGCAGGCTGATAACTTGGTATTGGCTGTTGATCCGGATGTAATTGCTTCGCCTGCAACCTTTCGTCGGTATGTAAGCTCCCGTGTTTTTGCTGCCAAGGATACAACCTTTCACATGTTTACCAAATGGCTGATTTCTCAAAATGAGAGAATCTTTTCTCTGAAGTCGTGGGAAGGAATGGCGAAAACTTGCGGTTCCGAAGTAAAGGAATTGTCTGCGTTAAACGAAAATGCCGTTCTTGGATGGCGCTTTTGGGCCGCTTTTTTGGGCCTTGGCTATTTGAGCGGAACTATGATTATCCCTAACATGAAACTACGGCTGGAAGATATATTGGCAACTACTTACACCGAGAAGTTCAGGTATGACGAGACAATTCTTGCACAAGATTTTATGCTATGGTTAAGTACAAAATTGCCCGAGGTTGAGATTGAAAGCAAACTCCCTCTGGCCCTCTCTGCAGGATTGCGTACCCTTCATGAACTTGGGCTTATCAAGCTTGAAATGTGGTCTGACTCCACACCAATCATGCTCTACTATGTTGACGGTGATCCCATCAATGGCTTCACACATATTTCTGTGAAGGAGGCGATTAACTCATGAAGTGGGAACAATATCGTTCTGTAATGGAGCGTTATGCGATAAAGACCGACGATATGGCAACCGAAGACGCCTATTTCATGTCTACCCATATGCCGTTTTCGTCTCTCGAACTTTTCCGCGGTGGTTATTACGAAGAAGGGAAAATGCCTGCTCCCACCAAGCTGATGAGTGAGGATGAGGTTTTTGAACAGCTAATTTATAACCCGGACAACGAACACCGTATGATCATTGTCCGGGGCAATCATGGTACAGGTAAATCACATCTTATCCGTTATCTGAAGGGTAGGTTCGAGAGGAGCCCCTCTACAGTATATAATCCTGCTACGGAGCAGTTGGTTTTTCTGCGGCGTCTTAATAACTCTGTCCGTGGAGCTTTCTCGCAGTTGTTGGAACAAGAAGCAATCAAAGATCCCGATATAGCAGAGAAACTTCGTAAGTTTGTTGCATCTTCTGATTCAAAGGACGAGGACTCTTTCAAGACGGAGATTCTCTACGCCTATATCGCTGCTGTTCGAAACGATGTATCTGGTGAGAATTATAAGCCTGTAAAATGCCGCGACATCGCCAGTTACCTTGCCGATAGCCGCGTAAGTGAGTATCTTTTGCGTGAGGGTGGCGCAATCTCAAAGTGCTATAATGTCATTACTGCACCGAGCAATCAGATCCTTCAAGATACTACAATTTTTACCGATGAAGATTTTAATGTATCTAAAATCATTCGTGCCGTTATGAAGCAGGGTGACCCGCAGGCATCTCTCTTTGCTTCTTCTTTGAAGGGTGATGACTTTGAAATCACCAAGCTTATCAACTATTTGAATGGCTTCACGAGAGAAGTCATTCAGCGATGCGCTGATATTTCCAGTGAAAATGCTGAGACAATTTTTGCACAGCTGAGAAGAGATTTGAAGAAACAAGGCAAGAATCTTACGATCTTCATAGAGGACTTTACTGGTTTTACCGGTATCGACCAGGAGCTTATTACAGCACTCTCCTATGAGCATGGCGGCGACTACCAGGATTTGTGCCGCGTTACTTCTGTCATTGGTATTACAAACGACTACTACTATGCGTTCAGAGGTAATTTCAAAGACCGTGTAACCCATCAAATCGAAGTTACAGATCGGTCGTATGGAACAGATGAATTCATCGTTCAGATGGCTGGCAGATACTTGAATGCCATTTATAGCGATCCGGCAGATCTTCGCAGTTGGTACGAGTCCGGAGCTGATCTGGATGACTTGCCGATTAGTGATTTTGCTCCTCCGTGTGATTGGGAAACCACGACTATCAAAGGAAAGCAAGTTACGCTGTATCCTTTTAACCGTCACTCGCTGTTAGCTCTGTATGAAGCACTGGCAACCAAGAGCCCACGAATGTTCTTGAAGAATGTTATCCGTGCTCAGTTGAAAGAGTATTTTGACGGCAAGTTGTATGGTGACGGATGGTATTTCCCAATGAACCCCAGCAACGCTCAAATGGCGAATGACCCACACAGTTCCGCTATCGACCGTTTAGAGAATATCAGTACCGACGACAAAAATCGTTTGAAAGCAGTTTTTGCAATTTGGGGTGATGGTTCTGCAGCCGGTGTTAAAGAGACTGATGGCACCTTGTGGTTCGGCGGCTTGCGTCAGGCTTTTCTTGCAGATATTGGCTTGGAAGCGTTTTCTGGCATCGGTGAAATCGTAGACAAGACTACAGGAACAGCTGTATCCTCAGATGTCCAGCCCAAGCCTGTTACGGATGGTGGGGAGAAACCTGATCAAAAACCCATTGTACCGGAGCCGCCGAAACCAAGACCTCCTGTTGATGTTGCAACAAAAAATTATTTGAAGTTTAAGAGTGACATCACAGCGTGGTTTACGAAGAATGAACCGTTGAAATTCGATGCGGATTATCGCGGTTGGCTTCGTACTCTTGTTCGTGGTGACTCCAAGCAATGTGGCGCGATTAACTGGCAGGATATTGGTGTCCCGGCCTATATTGCAGAAGAGCGTCTGTCTGATTTGGGCTGCTACTACATCGACGACCAGAGTGCCCCTGCAAATGTCGATAAGGCTATTGTTTACATGGACAGGAGCTCTGAAAGCCGCGACGCTCTGATGGCCTTAAACGAGCTGAATTATGCGAAGGGATGGGACTTTGAGGACGCCGCCTATTATCAGCAGCGATTGATTACATGGCTGGAACGTAGAAGATCTCAAATTATCGAAAAGGTTACTGCGACTAAGCAGGGCGCAGAATCGCTCCCCGTCTTGGAATGGTGTCTTGCAATCCAGTATCTCAAAGCATGTATCTTGGGACAAAAAGTGGACACGAGCTCTCCTCATGCGGTGATCAAATCATTGTTCAAGGATTTTAAGAAGGATGACAACATAAAGCGCGATACCCGTGAGTGGAATGATATGATTCAGTTCGTTCTCAACCGCAAAGCAGATTTCGAAAGTGCTCTAATATTCTTGAAGCAGGCTTCCGCAACCACTATGGGTGCGGTCCATTTTGCCGTTGATCCGAACACCAAGTCCTGCTTTAGAGCTGACGAGCTTGTTGCAGCAGTTGAAAAGCTGATGGCAGTAGATTGGGATATTGAAGCAGAGTTGCCCAACAGTATTCCGCAAAAGCACCTTCTTTATAACCCCGCTACGCTGCTTAAAGCACTCTATCCCAGCGTCAAAAAAGCAATGGCTGCGGACGCACAGGAAGCTGCAACCGTTGTCGGCAAACTTGAAGGATACATTGGTAAACTCACACAGGAAAACCTGATTGCTGCATTCTCGGCCATCCAAAGCCTGTTCGCAGTATTTGCAGCAAACGGAATCATTGGTAGTGCTGAGTTGCGAGTGAAGTATGACAAGCCACCCATTGACACAGCAAAGGATATCTTAGCATATGTAAAGCTGATTAACGATGCTGCCGGTGCCTCTGCTGTAAAGCAACTGACTGTATACGCTGCAAATCCGCTTAATGCTCTATATGTTATCCTGCGAGATATCCAAGCAATTGCACAAAAGGCCGAGCAGGAAGAGGCAAAGGCACAAAAGGATATTGTAAATGCGGGCGGCTTTGCCGGTACGGATGCATTGTCCGAAGCTGCGTTAGCTTCTATGGATGCGCTGTGTACTCAGCTTGAGAATATGGAGGTGTACGAAAATGTTGCTAACTGAGACAATAAAAAACAGCACCTCCGCCATTAAGAAGCGCCGTGCAACAATCGAAAGTAAACAGCATGCAGAAACCTATGCAAGAGCATTGGCCCAACTTTCTCAATCAACCGGAAGCATCAAAGACACTCTTGATTGTGCCAACGCTATAAAGGAAAGCGGAATAGTAGAAGCGCCCGTCATAGACGAAGCAACCCGTTCCGATTTGCTTGCTTGTATTAATGATTGTGGCAATGGAATCTCCGAGATGAGACTATCCATGGACGCAGTCAGACTTTTGAAGTCCAAGGGTGATGCGTTTGCCACTCAGATTAAGATTGTTTGGCGGGATGCCTCCGCAAAGTATTCAGATGGCTCCAAAGGCTACTTATCCATGATCGGTGGCCTGTCCAGCAACCCCAAACGAGCCACGGAACTTGCCGATAACATCACAAAAACTGTTGCCGGCGAACCGTCCATCAAGGCTGTGAAGAAATTAGTTGCTGACGTATCTGAAGCGAAAAAGATAGCTGATGAATTCTCTTTAAATCCAGAAATTGAAGTTTTCCTGAAGAAAGTTTCATCTCTGCAGGCAACTGTTGCCGATTTAACACCTGATATTTTAACATGGCTCAAAGGAAAAAATTTAACGAGTAAGTTAAAAATCAGATTCTAAGAGGTGTATACAATGATTAAGGTGAATTGGGATGTTGAAGAATTAGTTGCCTTGATTGATGTATATCGAAGAAGCGATGAAAAATCCGCTGAACAGATTGAGGTTGAGCTATTGGCTTTGTCAAAGGCTTTTGTTGAACGCGCCGAACGGCTTGGTATAGAACACGACGAAAAATACCGTAATTTGAATGGTATGAAAATGATGTTCCAAAATGTCGCGTATGTGGCTTCAAATGGTGATCATGGTATGTCTGCTGCAAGTTCCGCGATGAGAAAAGTATATGATATGTCAAACTCTTCCCCAGAAGTATTCGATTTGATTCTTAAGGAATTTACGAAGCGTTATCTAACCTGATATAAAGCAAGGGCCCTGTTCCGTAACGGTACAGGGTCCTCAGCATTTTCATGTGATTGATTTTATATAATCAACTAATGCAGAAAAATCAACTGCTGTATTATGATTCCACGAAATACGGACTGCTTCGCTAATGCGTGCTTCATCCAGGCCCATTGCGGTCAAAACATAGCTTGGAGTATGGCTGCCGGAGTTGCAGGCTGAGCCATTTGAGAAAGCATAGTCTTCCTTTACTGCGAGGAAAATTCCCTCTGCATCTACGCCACGAAAACTAATGTTAACCGTGGATGGCAAACAATACTCTTGATCTCCGTTCAGAGTGTAGTTCAAACCCTGTATTGCCTCCATAAAGTTCTGCTTAATAGCTTTGCACTTTCCCATATGGTCAGATGCTTCCTTGTTACACAGCTCCGCTGCAAGGGCGAAGCCTGCAACCAAAGCGACCGGAGTGGTGCCAGGACGATAGCCGCGTTCCTGTTGGCCACCATACATAAGTTGCTTGACCGGAGGCCGTCTATATGTGCGGTCACGTCGTATAATTAATGCGCCAATGCCTTGTGGCCCGCCAAGCTTATGGGCCGTAATACTTAGCATGTTGTATTTGGCGTTTCGTAGGCTGCCGTTCAGCTTACCAAAGCCTTGCGTAGCGTCCACATGGAAATATGTTTTAGTTCCCGCCAGAGCCGCACCGACCTCTTCAATCGGCTGGATAACGCCAGTCTCGCTATTGACATGCATCATTGAGACAAGCAGCGTTTTGTCGGTCACAAGATCGAGGATTTGTTTAGGCTTAATTCTTCCAGAAGTATCCGGAGAAACAAAGTCTACAACGCAGCCTTTTTCCTGCAGATGCTTCATAGATTCAAGAACAGACTTGTGCTCAATAGAGGTCGTGATGAAATGATTACGTCCGCTCTCAAGGGCATAATCAAGCAGGCCTAAAATGGCCATGTTGTTGCTTTCGGTAGAGCCGCTGGTGAAGAACACATCGGTGCTATCAACAGCTAAGATCTCCGCAATGGTTTTTCTTGCCGAGGCAACAATCTCTTTTGCGTCTGTGCCGAAGATGTGAGTCCTGCTATCGGCGTTTCCGTAGTGCGAGCGATACACATCGACCATTCGCTCCAAGACTCTTTCGTCAATCGGAGCAGAAGCGTTGTAGTCAAGATATATGGCCATTATGCTTCCTCCTTCGGGAGAGCGGATTTGAGAAGATCGGAACAATTTTTCAGAACATCTCTTGTGCTGTAGTGATTGATACCTCTGTTTAAATGCAGTCTGAAATATTTTGCGAGAGTTTTTTCGTCATCACCAAGGCCATCGTTGACGCAACGCTGCCTGATGATTGCTTCATAAATTTCAGAATACTCACCGGCAAAAGTAGACCAATCCATTTCAACATTGCTGTCAGACAGCGGATCGATGCCCCCTGGAATAGAAGACTCAGCCAGTGACCAACACAGCGCCCAGCGGCACAGGACATTCCAGTTCTGAATGCCTGTTTTTGCCTTAATGCGAATAAGCCTGTCTTTTTCAGGTTGTGATAGTTTGAAGTGTTTTACAATCATGGATTACACCTCCCCGAAGTAGCCATGAACAATAGAGGTACATTGCTCCTCTTCGCGGTAGAGGAGAGTATAGTAATCGACCACATTATCACGGACAAGATCGAGATATCTGCCATAAACTTCTTCGTCTGTGGACAAAACCATGACCTGTGAACTTGCTGCAGGCAGGTACTTCGTTACAAAGTTCGCTCTGTGGGAAGAGTCCAAACGCGCCATGGGCGTGTCGATGATGACAGGAGCTTTGTAACCAGAGGTCAACGCAAGTGCCCAAACGATGGCTACCGCAAACATCTGTTGTTCACCGGCAGAGAGCTGACTCTTCAAAAGCTCGTTACCATCCAAATCCAGAATGGTTACATCCAAGGTGGTTGGATCAATCTTGATCTCACTCACCAACGAATCCTTTTCAACAAGCTCGCGGAAGCATTTGGTTGCTGTGCTGGATAGTTTCGCCACCTTTTCGCGTTGTAGACGAACCTTGAACTCTCGAAGAACTTCAATAGACATAGCTGCGTACTTCACGATACGGGCATTGTCATCGTTCGCCTGTTCTTTCTCTGCAATGGCTTTAATTAACTGAATGCGCTTTGCAACAAGCATTTCACGCTGACGCTTCAAGCTCTCAATACTATCCAACTGCCGCTGATATTCTGCATCTGCAAGAGTCTTTTCCCCCTCAACTGATTTGAGCGCATCAAACAGCTGCATAGCCAAGGTTTTCTCATCCGCAGCTCCCAAATGTGCATCAAGACTCATCAGTTCACTCTCTTGAGCGTCAACATGGTTGACGAGAGAATTGATGCGCTGGGTGAAGCTCTGGAATACTTCTGCGATCAGGCGCTGATAAAGCATCATGCTTGTTGCGGACATATTCTTTATAGTTTCCTTGGTGGCGCTTTCGGGAATGTGCCCAACCAAGACCTCGTTGATAATGTCCTGAACAGCTCTGAGATCTGTCTGGCTTAGGCCACAATTGATAAGCCTTTCTAGAATCTGCTGGTGGAGATTCACAATAATCTTGTCAGAGTAAAGCTTGGCTTCAGACTGCTGCGAAGAGAGTTCGTTATCATAGGACTGCGTAACCAAGTTGCGGCACATGAAGAGCGGCGTAGAAGCATCTACAGCCATTTGAAGGATTTCCTCATTCACCCTTTCAACTTCAGAGGAGATTTTTTGCATTTCCAGTTTAATGGCATCCCGATTGCGGCTAAGATCACCACCGGATGACCAAAACTCTTTTTCTTTGGCTTCCAGCTTGGCACTCAAGGTCTCGCGCTTGCGTTCCAATTCATTAGCTTGTTTGGTGGCATCTGCAAGTCGAATGTCAATGTCAACAATCTGCTTTTCAATCTCTTGATAGCCTACATTCTCTTCGCTGTGTTCAAATGCGGCAAGTGCGTTTTTCTTGCGTCGAATTACCTCGTCGGTGTGCTCGATAGCCTTCTCGATGGTAGAGACACCAATCGCGGACTTGATTGAACTCTTAATCTGTTCAAATGAGGTATCATCAGCAAGCTGAGTGATTTTCTCGTTGTTAAAGAAGAAAAAGCGAGCAATGCCAAAGGGTAAAATCTCTTCGATGTAATAGCTCCAGCTCTCACCAAGGTATTTATCGACTACGCCATCTTTTTCAACGATAATCTGTTGTTCTACTTTCTTGCCTTTTGCTATCCAGGAGCGTTTGATGCGTAGCACAGTACCGTCGTCAAGGCACAGAGAAACTGCGACATATGTCTCTTCATCAGTAGCGTGCTTGTTGATATGGTCAAGCAGAAGCTTGTCGTATGAACGAGCCTTTTCCTGTATGTATTTCAACGCCTGTTTGCCATAAAGAGCAATCAAAATAGAGTCATGAAATGTTGTTTTACCTCTGCCGTTCAGCCCGCCAACAAGTGTGATGTTACGATTGCCGATCTGATCGGTAAGACACATCTCGTGAGTGCCCTTGTATATACCGAAATTATGAAGTTCAACTTTAGTAAAATACACGTTCACTCACCTCAATCCACGAGATCATCCGGATTTGCTTCGTCCGTAATGCCGGAGATTCTAAGGGCACGAGTAGAAGCGATACTCTCTGCATCTGCCTCGTCTTTGTAGAAAGCCTTTTTGATTTCTTTCTCGAAATTCAGAATAACATTGCGTTTGTTTGAAATAGCAGCGGCTTTTGCTTCTGTATCCAATAGTGCCCTCTGCATTTCTGCAAGCAACTGCTCGTTGGGGTACAGCTCAGCACAGACTTCTTTTAGAAGCTCCGCTTCTGTAGCTCCAAAGTATTTATTCTTGCTGATGGTTCCATCAGAATACTTCTTGCCGGTAACTTCCTCGTAGATCCTGGGCAAAGAATCATCAAACTCGTGGAACTCGTCAAGCCACAGCTGACGAATGAACTTGAGCTCTTCCATAGTAATCAGAGGAACATCTTTGATTTCATCTGGACCAATTTCATGAACAAGGAGTTCGACCTCAAGCAATCTACGAAGGAAGTATTCACGGGTCTCTTTGGTATAGGGACCGTGAACAAGACGGTTGTTGTGCCACTGAAGGCGACCATCTCGCTTTCGGAAGTCCCGACGGTCACGGTCGGTCTGCCAGTCCCCATACCCGGCGATTTCGTTACGGAACTCAAGCATAGGAAGCATCCATGCTTTTTCTTCATCATTTTGAATCATGGCCGCCATAGACTTATCCTCTGTAACCATCGTGCAAACCCAACAACCAAAACGGCTGTTGCCGCAGCTGGGGGTAGAGGAATCAATGACAAGGGGACATTCACCGTCAGCAGATGCGCCGCTATACATGGCCAAAAGATCCTTGTTTGAATGCCCCCAAGGATTAGGAACTTGAACAAGATACTGCCAAACATTGTCGTTCAGCCAGTTTTCAATGGGGGTAAACACATAGGAGTTAGGGAAAGAACCGTTGGGACTGAGATGGGCTCTGTAACGCTTCTTTTCATAACCCTCAAGAACCGCCTTACGAACAGCGCTCTCGGCTTTCCGGGAACCAAGAACCATGATGGCCTCACTCTCAGCATCGAGTATACTCTTGATGAACCGGTTAGAGGCATCGATTTTCATCCTATCCGTACACCAACGAAAGTCGCGGCGGGGATAAGGGTAACCCCGGCCAATTAAGTTGACCCAAAAGGTGTTCGTTATGGCTGGTGTCAGTCTGTGGGGAACAATGGGCAAACCCCGTTCTTTCGCTGCCTGCTCCATTTTCTTGAGGGACTCCGTTGCCCATATTGCTACAACAGGAGACTCAACCAGAGTATCAGTGCTAATAACATGAACGGTTTTTTTGAGCTTTTCCTGGGGCAACTCCTGGAGAGCATACCACACAAGCTGAACAACAGCTGTAGAGTCCTTTCCTCCGCTGTACCCGCAAATCCAAGGAATCATGTCCTCTAAATACAATTCTTTAATTGTTTCGATAACCGATCGAATATCTTCTTTGGTAAGGCTAGCCATCTTCATTACCGTCCGTTTCTATTAAGACTTTTTCCATATAACTTGACATAGCTTTTTGCGTTGATCTATTTGCAGCAACTCGACCGTTTACAAACACGAGGTTATCCCACGCAGGATTTGTTTTTCTCCAGTCGATAATAGATAGCTTTTCAAGATAATTTGCCCAGGTTTCAGGGAAGTTTTGAATCAATGCATTTCCGGCGTGTCCCAGTGCAACAAGCGTGATACTGAGGGAACAAATATAGTCTTTTCGCACAGCGGATGATTTCATCTTTCCGGACTTGACCATATTCCATTCACTAATGTTCCTCCCGACAGCGCTCCAATATTCTTTGGCCAAATCAATTTTGTTTTGTGTAGATAAACTCGAACCGTTAAGGAGCTCGCTGGTTGCTGTGCATATCGCACTGAGTGTAAATAGTGCCTTAGAGCGGTTAGAAATTGCAGTACGCTCCTTTTCAACCAAGCCTTTGAATACACCAACTTCGTCGATAACTCGTTTTGCAATAATCGAGGACTCTTCGCGAGAATTGAAGAGAATATTGATCGATTTAGTTGGCTTAATAGCGTAACGATTCAAATCGGAAAACATCTGCTGCGAACGAAGCAATCCTTCATCTCGGTAAAAAACAACAGAAATATGTTCGTTCTTTAGGGATGGGTTCATTTTGATGGCTTCGGCGATGGCGGCCCGCCTATGCTGGCCATCATTGATAAGAAATCGAGAGGTCATTGATATACTGATTGCCCCAACTTGTGGCATCATCTCATCTGCGGGCATAAATTCCATATTTCCGTCTACAGAAACGGTTAATGCAGAAAAAACATAGCTATCAGGATTGGACAATATGTAATCTCGAATTTCAGGAATGCGTGATTTATTTAGGATGCGTTGAGCCCTGATTTCGGGTGGAAGATCTTCGTCAGCAAACTGAAAAATCTTTGACATGACATCTAAGGGAACCATTGAGATATAATACTCACGTTGGGCTTGTGTCCCCCTAACTGCAGGGAATACATAAGCTGCAGAATCCATTTTACACATCCTCTCCATATTGCGTTAGTCACAAAAATGAGATGTCAAAAATAATTATACACGATAACGGAAGTCTTGTAAATGGGTTGAGTTTATTTTTTGTTTGTCTTATAGAAACGAACAGATACAAACAGAGTCCGATTGAGGCGATGCCTATTCTTGGCGTTTTAAGGCGCAAGACCCCTCTAGATCTACTTGGGGGGAAGAGAAACAGCTTTAACATGAGTAAAATCTTATATTGCGGTATGCAGGTAAAGATTTGGTGCCCACATTTCCTTATCCTGTTTTTCTCACATCGGCCTGCCTAGAGGTTACTTTGCCAGAGGTTGCGCTAAAGTTACTTGGTTTTACGGAAAGAGTAGGCGATACGCCTTCTCTGTCTGTTGCCAAAACCTTGCAGCATGATAGGAGACTATTTGTGGTTCTTTTTCTGTCTTGATCTCTGATAGAGTGGGCTGTTCTGGTGGGTCCATATTGAACCCCTCCTCGGTCCAGCAAATAGATATGATCCTCCCTTGGCGGAGCGATACAGTCTTTCTCTTTATTTGGGTAAAGTGGTTGGTATCATATTATGATACCAACCACTTTTGCTTTATTTGAGCGTATAGAGATTGGAAGTATTACTCCCATTGGGACGATACCGGGGCAGCTTGGCAAGATAGCCGTGCTGCTCCAAATCTGCCAGCGCCCTCTTGATGGTACTGCGGGAGAGATTCATATCTCTCGCAATCGTCTTGATACCAGGCCAGCAGCTTCCCGCACGATTGGACCGATCCTTGAGGTACATATAGACGGATACAGCCCTGGGCGGCAGAAGCGTGTCGGCGTAAATGCTGTCAAAGAAGCTCACCGATCCACCTCCTGCCGGGGAAGATTGTAAGGGGCGCGCTTGTGCGGCATACGGTCATAGTCGATGTCCTCCGCCACCACCATCTCCTGCACGGGCGCGTCGTGGAGCTGCCCCTCGCCCTTAACGGAGCGGGTGGTCTTCTGCTCCGTCAGCTTGGGCGGATACTTCCGCACGATGGCGCGGGTCAGCGCATTCTGATCGGCATAATAGACCCTTCTGGCTGCCTGTTCCTCCACACGGTATTCCTCCTCGAAGGTGATGCCCCATTCGAGAAACAGACGCAGACGGGTACGCATGGGGTGGCATCCGGTCTTCTGCACGATGAAGCTGCCCTTGGGGATGGACTTGAGCTCATCTGCCGTCAGCAGGGGTCGTTCCATCATCTGCAGGCTCTGGCTGGGATCGTTTTTCCCGCGGCTCACAGAGCCGGAGAGCACCGTGCGGCTGCCGAGGGCTTTGGAGAAGGTATCCGCCGCTTCACTGTTGGGCGCAAAGCCGCCGCAGATCACATCCTGGCAGTTGTCCATCAGGATGGATGCGCCTTCTTTGCCATAGTTCTTTTCCAGCTGCGCCAGCGACTGGATGATGGGTACCAGCGTCAGGCGGCGAGAGCGTCCAGCACTGAAAAGCGGCAAAATATCAAAGGGCGGCATGGTACCCAGCTCATCGCAAAAGAGAATAACACGGTTTTTCAGTTTGCCGCCGTTCTCATCTGCTACCGCGAACAGCTCACGGGAGAGGTTCTGGATCATTAAGCCCGCCATAAAGTTCTTCGTCTGATCCTCCTCCGGCAGGATGAGGAAGATGGCGGATTTCTCCGCCGCAAACATTTCGGCGTCAATGGCACTGTCGAAGCACAGTATCTGCTCCAGCTCACTATCGAGGAACGAGTTGAGCCGGGACAGCACCGTGGACATGACTGATGCCATCGCCTGCTCGGAGCTGTTGAGTGCGGCACCTGCCAGCCAGCGTGCCTTGTGCTCGGACGGCAGCTTGTCCATGAGCAGCTGGAAGCGGGAACGTCCCCGCGCACCACGCGCCGGCTCCAGCAGATCCTGCACCAGCTTGAATACCGACACGATGTGCCGTCGCTCCTCCGGGTGTTCCTCATCCGGCGGCAGAAACTCCGCAAGCAGCAAGATCGTGGAAGACAGCAAGCCCTCCGCCGCATCGTAGAAGAAGGCATTCTGCCCGTGGTCGGAGTTTCCCTCCGGGCTGACGATGGACTTGGCGAGAATCTTGGCGTACTTTTCGGCTTTGGCGCGGGCGGCGAGGTTGTCCGGTTGTTTTCTGGCGATGTCCATATAGCGGTTGATGAGCGTCAGCAGATTGTTACCGTCCGAGCGGGTGGGATTGCGCAGATCGATGACTGAGATATGCTTATAGCCGTAATATTTTTTTGCGATAGAGCCGTAGTTGCGGGCGAGATCACCCTTGGTATCGAGTGCCAGAAAGCTCATGCCAGACGCGCAGGCATATTCAAGGTTGGGATAGAGGAAGAATGCCGTCTTGCCCGCGCCGGAGGCGGCGATCATCAAGCAATGGATGTCATCGCTATCCACCAGCGCAGTCAGTTCATCTTTCTTGCCCTTGCAGCCCAGCACAAGTCCCTGGTCTGTGGGAAGGTTTACTCCCTTGCGCCAGTCTCTGACCTTGAACGGCACATGGGTATAGGTCTGACGGATTTCCTTATCGGTTGCCCAACGCGCCGTGCCGTGCTGTCCGTCACCCACGGTGCGGGACTTGATGCCGCTGAGTGTATAGTGGTAGGACAGCATGGAGAGTCCCCCAATGATGGCGAACATCCCCAGCCCTGCTGCGACCAATATCCCGATGTTGGAGCTTTTGATCGTGTCCCACATTGTCAGCAGAAGGTGTGGCATAGCTCGCTCCTTTCCATTTTGTTTTCCTGTTCTGCCTTGAGATCATCGTTCCAGTCCTTTTGCTGCGGCACAAGCCGCTCTGCGGAGATACCACGCTCCTCCAGCAGCTTCGCCATGCGCTCACTGGCAGCATGACCGGCAGCGTCATTGTCCAGACAGAGGTACACCTGCCGGAGCTGCGGGAGCTGCTGCAGCATTTCCATCACAGGAATGGAAGATGTCCCGCAGCAGGCCACATAGTTATGCTCCTGCCACCCCTCCGGGAAAAGGGAGATGTAAGAGAGCAGGTCGATAGGGGCCTCGAAGACTAAGAGCGTGTCATCGCCGCCGAGATAGTGAAAGCTGTGCCGCGGGTCGCTGCCCTCAATGTTGCCGCGATAGCCTTGCCCCATGGTATACAGCCCGCGCTTATGCCCGTGACGGGGAACGCCGTGTTCATCGAATCCGACGAACACGGCGTTGTGATATTCCTTTGTCCCGTCCCTGGATCTTTCACAGCTCTCATAGATGAGCTTCTTGCGCACGAAGGCATTGAGCATCTCGCGGTCGATACAACGCTTTTGCAGCAGGTATGCATACACACGGCGCATGGACTCACTCTGCGGTGGGAGTGCGAAGGGCTTTGCAGGCTCCGGCTCCTTCTCCATTGCCGCAGGGTAGCTTCCGCCGAGATCATCGCCGAGGAGCAGGGACATGGCGTCTGGGTAGCTGAGTCCATAGAACTGTTTGACGAAGCTGATGGCTCTGCCGCCCTGTTCGGTGGCGTGATCGAACCACTCACAGCCGCGGATGGTGATGCTGTGGTCGCTGGCAAGGCGTTTGTCCCTGCCGGAGGTAATGAGCTTTTCTCCTCGGCGGCGGAGGAACTCCTCCAAGTCCACCGACGCGGCTCGTTCTTTCTGCTCGGTTGTAAACGGAATGTACTTTGACATAGTCCCTCCCTTATTGTGTCTGTTGCATCAGTCCGTGATCCTCATGGTCATCCGCCTTGTGTCCCATTGCCATGCGTTTCTCCTGCAATCTGCGGCGACGTTTTTTGTCAATCTGCATCCCTGCATAGATGGCAGGCTGGGCGGTGTTCTCGCGGAAAATACGACTCATCTGATGAAGCATCCGAAGGATAGCGGTTCCCGCCGCCGCACCGGAGAAGTCGTCCTGATGGTCAATGAAATATTGAGCGTAGGTGTTGCCCTGTGCCGCTGCCTGTGCGAAATAGCGCAGAGCTTCTTCGCGGTCCACTTGCACCTCTTGTCCCAGCAAATAGAACTTCCCCAGCGTGTATTGGGCAAACGAATTTCTTTGCGTGGCAGAGTCCTTCAGAAGTTGAATGGCCGCATCTATATCCTTCGGCACACCTTCCGCGCCGGTGAGCAGCAGCTTGCCGAGCCGGTATTGCGCGTATGGATCGTTCTGCTCCGCTGCCTGCCGCAGCCAGTGAAGGGCCTGCGGGAATTGTTCCTGCTCCAGCAGCAGTTTGCCCAGCGCGTATGCGGAGCAAGTATTTCCGGCCTCCGCCGATTTTTGAAACCACTCTGCCGCCGCTTTTCGGTCAATCGATATGCCAAGCCCGTCCTGATATGCCTTTCCCAGCTGGTGTGCCGCGATGGTATAGCCCTCCTCCCACAGACGGTGGAGTGTGACCAATGCCATTGACTTCTCGCTGGGATCTGCGTCCGCAGCATCTAATATGCTTTTTGCTCTGCGGTAAAACCGCGCCTGCTGATGGATTATCCGCTCCGCACTTGGATCTGGAGGAACAGGCGGTTCTTCCGGCTCTGGCTCATCCTGCATGGCATCATCCTCGAAGGTGAAGTTCATTTCCGAGAGTCGTAGCGTTTCTCGGATGACCATGTTGCGTACAGTCTTGAACTCCTTTTGCTGCGACAGCGGTACACGCTGCGGTGGAGTCTGATTATAGTCAATGCAAAGCTGCTCTCGGATATCCTGCCATAGAGCATAGGCGGACGACACCCGTTCGTCCTTTGCCAGTTCGTCCACAATCTCATCCACGACGCGCTTGACACGAGGCGGCAGATAACCGTAGACTTTCTTGCCACTAACTTCTTGAAGCCGCTGGGCGAGATCCGTCACCAACAGCTCCAGCTTATCGCTTTGCAGAGCACCGGTAGCCATCTGCTCAATGAGCGTTGCCATCCGTGCTTCCGCTTCCTGCCGGAGCAGGCCGCGCTGTTCGTTCTTCTGCTCATAGATGTGCAGGCGGTCGTTCCGGTAGATCGTGCTGACCAGCGCGGACTTGATGCTACGGATACCTTGCTTGGTGAGAAAGCCTTCTTTCGGGTCAGTGGAGAAGATGATCATATGGACATGGAGGTGCTTCTCTTTTTCATGGAGAGCAGCATACCAGCGTAGATGACTCGGACGGATCTTATAGCCCTTGGCGATGTCGGTGATAGATGCGTTGATGAGTTCCTGCCAGTTTTTAAGGTCGGTATAACCCAGACGCTCTGCATTCTCGCGAGAGAGGGAGATAATCGGTGTCCACACATTTCCCGTGTGCTGCGCTACCTCCGCAATAGCGTTCTCCAGCGATGGCACCTTGCCATGGGCATTCCACAAGCCGTGTTCGCCCATCGATTTTACACCGGGACGGTTTGCAACATAGTCAAGATAGTTTTCACGGCTATCCATCGGCTCAATGAAGTCCTCGTGGATCTGTTCGATGAAAGCAAAGGCAGTCTTTCGGTTGGGTGTGTTTGCATAGTTCTCATACTCCGGCAGCTCCCTTGCCTCCGGGAAGCTGCGGAGCAGACGCTGGATGTACTGCTGCTGTTTCTTCGTGACAGGAAGATGAGCATTGTCATCCTTGAGGAGCTGCACGCCTTCACGGGTGGCGAAGTAGCGGGTGCGATGGGCCAGCCGAGCAGAATCTCTTCCGCCCTTCATGTAGGGCGAGATAAAAATTATTCGAGCCATGTATCATCAGGTAACTGTCGTTGGACATCCTGGGCATCCTCAAACTTGATCTGACCGTTGGTGCGCTTCACTTCATCCACCACATATCCACGCAGGGCACGGCGATCTTCCATCGTATCACGGAAGTGGGCAGCGATAGTATGCGCCATGATGCCCTGCTCTACCGCGCACTTGAACAGGAGACTGTTGGTACGATTTGCGCTGTCAGCTACAATTCCGCGCAGCGTCGCCACCAGCGCGTCCGAGAGATACTCGGTAATATTCTCCGTGCCGAGGTAGCCCATATAAAAGCGCAGAGCCTTTTCCACGAATTCGTTTCGGTTTTTGCTGTTGCTTTCTTCCAACCAACCATCCATTTGTCTGCGCGTTTCTGGATAAAGCCGGATGGTCATTTGTTCTTTTGACATAGTTGCCGTCCTTTCTTTTGATGTCGCTTTTTGTGGGCGCAAACCCCTGCGACACGGAGCTTTTGGGGAAAATACGCCTACAGCCTGTTTGAAATCAAGCGAAAACGCCTACAATTCAAAACGCTGAAAAGCCCCGCACTGCGGGGCTTTGTGGGCGGTCCGGGGCGGAAACGACACCGGGCCTTTATCTTGTGCTTTTATCGAACAGGTGGGTTCCCAGCACGGTTCCCCATAGGCGGGGCGAAAGCGGGGACAAACAGCGCCGATGCTTGTCTGGGGTGCAGGGATGCCACCCTCGCCCCCGAAGCCGCACACAGCGGCTCACAGTGGCGTACACGGCGGTTACATCTGCATCTCCGAAGTCTGTGCCTGTTCCTCACGAAGCTGTTGGGCATACTCGCGCAGGCTCATGCCGGTCTGTTCCTGACAAAACGCATCCATCTTGCGCAGCAGGACATCCTTCTCTGCTGCGTTGAGCGGATAGCTCCAGCTCTCCTCGGAGTCGTCACCCTTGCAGAGCGTCAGCTCCAGCGTGTCGCAGGGTCTATCCTCCGCGATGTCGTAGTTGGCATAGATGTTGAGCCAGTCATCGTTTTTGTCCGTGAGGACGAAGGTTCCGAAGACGGCGTCCACATCAAAGCTTGCCTCCACATAGAAGTTGAGCTTACCGCCTTCCTCCATCATGATCTCATCACTGAAAGAAAAATTCCGCGCGGAGAGGTGTCCCGCCGAGGTGATCTCCTTACCGCTCAGATGATCCAGCAGTTTGCGCCACTTATCATCGCTCGACGCGAATTGCGACCTTGTGGCATGGTATACTGCCGCTGACACATCCCGCATCGCCCAGGTCCGCCAGCCGTCCATGATGTGGACAGCGGAGAACTCCCGCTTGTCGAAGTTCACATCGAACACGCCGCGCACTTTGCCGGTGTTCTCCATGCGTACAGCAGTCAGTGCATTGTACTCCTCTGCGGTAATGAGTCGGCCATTCGTAAACATTTTGATGAACAGATCCGGCGCAGTGCCTTTCTCTGCGGCGACATAGCTGCGCAGCTTTTTGCAGGCGACCAACAGCTCCTCACCGGGTGAGGTCTTGAAGTACCACTCCTGCCCGTTCTCTACCACATGGTAGGCGGCGTAGGTGCGGGCAGCTTCTTCCTCTGCACGCTGCGCGGCGGCTTCCGACTGGATTACACAGCTGATACGCTCATACTCTTGCTCCGGAAGCTGGTTGCACAGCTCATCCAGCACATTCTCCAGATGCTCTTGCAAGGTTTCATCCCTGAGATGCTTCTCGATGGCATCCTTCCAACGCCAGTCGATCCGCAGTGTGATGTCTACATGATCCGCCATCTCAGTTGCCCTCCTTCACCGTGACTGCCGCAGGCTTTGGCTCACAGATTGGCGCTTTCGGAGTAGCGGCTTTGGCCGTGCGCTTGGGCTTGGGCGCAGGGGCGGCTTTGCTGTCCAGATACTCCCGCACAGCTTCCGGTACCGCCTGCTCATAGAGCTGCTTGAGGGCATCGTCCATTCGAGATTGCACGGAAGAATGTTCCTTGCGAAGGGAAAATTCCAGTGCATCCAGCTTGTCATCATCAAAGGTAAGTGTGATATTCGTTTTTTTCATTACTGTCCTCCAATCACATAGTCAAGTCCTGTCGCTGCTACATTTTTTGTAGGAAAGCACATAGATGAAATCCTTGCTGCTATCATTGTCAATATGACATTCCATCCTGCACCGGTTCTTCCGCCACTGGATAAGCGATGATCCGACCACCCACATTCACAAACACCTCCGGTTGCCGGAACTGCTCTGCAAACTGCTCGACAAGCTCGTCCGGCAAATCTATAAAATCATCCTCACCGATACCAGCAAGGAAGAAGTTCCCGGCAACAATGTCATAGATGTCGCCATCCTCATCACGGAGCGCACGGTTAAGCGGCAGGCCATCCAGTTTGCCCTCCTCGTTGCAGACGAGCACAACCGCCTCCTCGTAGGGATACACAGCCTGGATATATCCGCCGACTGCCTGCTGCATACTGCGCAAATCATTTCCAATATCAGTTGCATACGGAGCCTTTCCTGGCTCCACCATTAAAACATTCATACTCTTTCCTCCTCAGTCATAGCTGATGTACGGCACCTTCAGCCAGTGTGTCCAATTGCGTTTTGCAAGTTCCGTTTTGACAACGCCATACTTTGTTCCCATGGCCTCGATGACCTGACCGCCGCCGATGTAAACACCGATGTGTCCCTCATGCCAAACCGCAAGGCCAGGAATGTCCGGCATGGTGTCGATGGGTCCGGACTCCGTGGCGCTGTAGTACATCTGGTTTGCACCGATATCCGGCATCCCATGGGTACCGTAGTCGATGGTCATCGTTTCCGGGGACAGCCAGCTGTAGCCCTTGATGAGCCCTACGCAGTCGGCGGTCCTGCCGCCCAGCCAATTGGCGCGGATGATGTCCTCATGATTGCCAACACCGTCCGGGTATTGCGACACCTTGTAGGTGAGGAGTGACTCCGTCAGCACATTGCCATAGGTGCCCCAGACATAGCCCCAGCCGGACTCCCATGCGTGGGTGGCGTAGGTCACAAGGTCGGCTGCATTTTTATTGGCGGGATCAACAAAGGTGGAGATGTCCAAGTCGATACTGCTTCCATCTCCGCGAAGGAACTCGCCGCTGTAGCTGTCGCCGCCTGCGGTGCCGGCGATCATGGTATAGATGTGGTTGATGTTGCTCTTATCATCCTCTGTGATCGTCCAGCCCAGCTCTGCTTCGAGATTTGCATACGCCTGATGCAGCGAAACCGGAACAGCGACGGTGTATTCTTCTTCCATGCTGGTAACCGTGCCATCGTCGTTCTCGACATCGACTGTGCGGGTACGGGTTTCCCAATTGTAGAAGCATTCTACGAAGCGGCTTGCCGCCCGTGCGGACGGCGCATCCTCTCCAAAGCAGAGGGCATAAAAAACAGCCTTGACTCGGATCGGGTCAAGGCTGTTTCCGCCTTCCGTCCGCCCATTGACGGAGGCGACCGCCGAATCCAGAAGAGAAAACGCGGTACGCATCTCCTCAATGTGAGAGCGGAATGCCATAGGCACCTCGGTCGAATAGCTCGTCCCATAGAAGGCTGCGGCTACCGCCTGGTTGTTGTGATCCGCACCGCCTGTGCCGATGGAGCACAGCGCGGCGATCAGGAGGATGACGGGCGAGAGAACAGCGACCAGCCCCCAGCCGATTCCTTTGCGGAGCTTCTCGTTGGAAAGGGCTGTCGCCGCGGCTTTGGCGATCATACCCGCGGTTATTACCATCAGCGGCCACCCGCTGTGCCAAACAGTTTTTCCTTGTAGGCGGGAGCGTGTACTTCCAGCAGATATCGCTCGTTGCCACACTTGTATAGGCAGACACCGCGCTGGGGAAACTTGATGAGGTTGTATTCTGCCTCATCCAGCTGGAGCATCTCCATGTAAGACCGCTTATCGATAGATCCTGCATTGAACAGGAACTGGTGGGGTGGGATGCTGAACAAAGGCTTTGTCATCTCGCGAATACCCTCTTGATCGAAGTCTTCCAGATTCTGACTTGCCAGCAGCATGGCGGATTCTTTTTTACGAACACGCTTGAGGCAATTTCGGATGTACTCGATAGCAGTTGGGTTGGAGAGCCAGATGTACAGCTCATCCAGTGCCGCCACCGTGTTTCCTTCAGTCAAGAGCTTGTCCGACAGATAGGAGAGTACATTGAACAGCATGGCGTTACGAACATTTTTCGCTGCGCTCAACAGTCCTTTGACACCGAACACCAAGAATCGGCTGGACGTGATGTTAGTATGACCGTTGAAGAATTGCGCGTCCGCGCCCTTGCACATGGAGTGCAACCCAAGCAGGACTTCTTGAAGAAGATTCTTCGTGTAGAGCTGATGCGCTTCGGCATGATAGTTTTTGAACTCATCTTCGATCAGGTCATAGAGATCAGAGAGAGTAGGATAATCCTCTGCTCGCATCCGGACAAAGTTGCTCCGATCCGTGATGCCCCATTTCTGATACAGCTTTGATAGCATGATCTCAATGGTGTCGATGTGAGCATCGCTGAAATCCTTATAGGCGCGGAAGAAGTCCTTGAGGAAAGAGATGTGCTGTGACAGCAGGGTGCTTTTTCGAAATGCTTCCGGCGCCGCAGTATCATCTGGGTCGCCGCCATCATCCCAGCATTTGGGTTCCAGCACATTGATGATGTACTGCCCCGCCATGAGGTCGGCAAAGCAGCCGCCCACGGCTTCGCACATTTCCTGCTGCTCATGCTCGGCATCCAGCGTGATAACCGACTTCCCGGACTCCAGCAGATTGAGGATGAGCAATTTCATGAGATAGCTCTTACCCTGGCCGGAGTTGCCGAGAATGAGAATGTTGGCAGAAGTCTTATCCTCATCACGCTGGTCGAAGTCTACAATGATATTACTTCCATATTTGTCCTTGCCGATGTAGAAACCTTTGGCATCCGTCTTGCCGGAATAGTTGAAGGGATAGAGATTTGCCACGGAGTTGGCGGGGAGCACACGTTCAAACTGAGCACCAAAAGCATTGTACCCCACAGGGCTGACGCAGCAGAAGCCTTGCTGCTGGCGGAGCAAGAGCTTATCAACATTGAGCTTGCTACGCACCAGCTCTGTTAGCACATCGGTCTGTAACAGCTTCAGCGCATCGTAGTCTGGGGCGGTCAGTTCAAGATAAACCGCGCAGTGGAACAATGGCTCTCGATTGCGATGCATAGATGCTATCAGCGATGCCACATCCTGTAAATTGCTTTCAGCGGTGACCGTCTGCCGCAAGTCGTTTGTGTTAGAGCTGCCCATACGGTTTTTATTTGTTGCATTTTGGATGATGCGATCCTCCTCCGCAGGTGTGAGCTGGCGGGTGTAGATGCGCAGAGTGATCCCGTCCTTCTCACCTAAGTGCCGCAGCAGTGCCTGCTCGTCAGTTTGAGTCGGATACTCTCGCAGTGCCCATACGCAACGGAAGGTGTTGCCGCAGATAAAGTGATCGGGATTGAATTTCACCACAGAGGGTGCAATCATATCCAAAAAAGATTTGCTCGGTGCATCAGCCACATACCTTGCGGTGGCCTTTTTCTTATCTTTTGCCATGTGAACCATCCTCCATTATTCTCCGAAGATAATCCAGCGTTCGCCATCGTGATCCTCGAACCGCTCGGTGGTCACATTCTGCTCGAAGTAGACTCCCAGCATCCTTTTGAGATCCTGCTCGGTGGCACGACGGACGGTGAAACCGTTATCCTTGATGCTCTTTTCGATGCGGGAGAGATAGCTGAACACATCGGACTCCTTTTTGCCCTGTAGCCGAACGAGAATATAAAACTCCCGGCTGGATGCCATAAGCACTTGGATGCGATCCAGGTGTGCGCTGTCTTGCTCCAACAGCTTTCGGATGGCGGGCAGATCCTCAAGATTTGCCTGCTGTCGATAGAAATCCTTGTTATTCTCGAAGGACTCCTTCGAATTCAGAGCCAGCATTTCAATTTCCGCCTGCCCCTTAATGACATTCAAAAGCGCATATATCCTCGCGCCTACACCGGAGCCCGGTAAGACAGAAATGTTAGTTGGTTTAATAGCAAAAAACACCAGATTCCCCATGCGGGTTGCGATGCCGTAGTCGGTGAAATCATCAATGCCCATGAGCTGCCGAGTAGACTGCTCACGGGCATCTTTCTTTTTCTGCTTTCTGTTCATGTGTCAAGTCTCCATTCGTAGTATTGTTGTTTTGTCAGCAGGAATGCTGCAGCGTAGCGGATGAAGTCCAGAATGCTAGTTCCCTCATGCCGGATGGTCAAGAAGGCAAAGACAACCGTCAGCACCAGAGGTAGAGCGATGCCAGTCTGGGTCAGCGCCAGGACAGAGAGAAGAAGTCCTACGCCAATGATGCCAATGTCCCGCAGTTCCCACAGCCACAGAGTAGCTTTTGCAGACAGATTGTCTGGATAAATGTACATGGTTAATCACCTCCGATGAGAACGAGGGAGACCGCGGTTGCTTCCGCGGTCTCCCTCGTGGTTGTTATTCTTTTTCCGTATCTTCCAACGCACTTTCGATGAGTTGGATGAGGAACTGCTTTTGCTTGAGGTTGTGGGCTACCAGATATTCCTTCAGCCGCTCGAAGAGCTCTGCCGGGATCTGTACCGCCAAGGTGCGTTCTGCTTTCATGCTGTTGCCTCCTTCAAAGTGTTCGGCGAAGATACGCTCCACATATTCCGCCAATGTATTTAACTCCCATTCTTCTTTTTCTGCCATGATCCTTGCGTGAAGCTCGGCAGGGATCATCGCACAGAGGTTCTTTTTTCCCTCCATCGGTTCTGCTCCTTTCCTCGATTTTGCAAGCAAAGCATACTGAAAGAAGGTAAGAAAATCTATTCACCAAACCCAACGAAGAAGCAATGCGAAAGCCAGCGATACCACCAAAGCTATTATGCAGCGCGGAGCATTGCAGCGATCCGCGATATAATAAACTCCACACACGGTATCGCCACACTATTGCCCAGCGCTTTATACCTAGCGCTGTCCGAAGCATCGGGGATGTCAGTCCATCCGTCCGGAAATCCCTGTAGGCGTTCGCACTCCAGAGGTGTTAAGCGGCGGATAAGGTAGGCATAGGCTTCTGCCTGTTGGCAAATTAGGTCGGTTGCGTCCTTATACTGACGAGCGCTCTGGGTACTTGCCACATTATTTTGCCTGAAGGCATCCACACGTTGCCGACTAAAGACCGCATGGCGATCCGTGGCGGTCAGTGTATATGCCAAATCGTCCTGACAGCCAAGACCGTTTCCACCGTTTTGAGGTTGACGATCCACAATGTTTCCGGCAATACAGATAGCATCGGAATCCTGCTCGACCAGCGGCACATTATTGCCGCCTGTGCCGTATCGCGCAGACATGGTCGGCGCCACCTTATGTGGCCCTGTGTAACGGCTATCAATGCCGTGGTTTTCGTATACGAGAGGCTGGTGTCCATGCTCTTGCGCCCGTAGCGTGCCGGACACATTTTCGCTGTATTCCATCACGCTGCCGCCCTGATCGTTGAGGCACAAAACGGACGGCATACAATTCCCTCCGGCAGATCCTTTCAATGTGGGAGATAGCTCCTCGCCATAACCTATGCCCCCAGCAGAGGCTCCAGCACCTGCGGAGAAGGCAGCAGTCAGCACACAGGGATATCCCTGTCCTGCCTGACCACCTCCTGTCGATAGTGCCGTATGTCGTTCCTCGGAAAGGAAGCAATCCCCATTGCCTTTGGCCACAACGCCTGAAGCTACGAAGGTCTGTTGTTTCATCCCTGGTTGTGCGCCCAGCGCACCAGCTACATCGTGAAGGTCGCGCACCTCATCCCGCTGATTGGCGGCAAAGGCCATGACTCCGTTTCTTCCAGTAGACATCCCGCAGTTGACGCCGAGCGTGGCTACTACATCGCCAGTCAGATCACCGTTGTAGCCGTCAAAGCCCTCAACAGCTTCATCCGGCTGTGTCACGAAGGTCTGCATCTGCATATTGGTGGTTGCCATCAACGCACCTGACACGCCGTGCAGGTCGATGCCCTCATCCCGCTGGTTGATATGGTACGCTTCTAATCCTGTGGGCTGTCCGTCCGGGCGCATGAGTCCCGCCTGAATCTTTAGGGCACGCTCCAGCTTCTTCGGCAGTTCCTTGCCGCGCTCAAAGGCCCGGCGCAGGATGCCCAGGCAGGCTTTCGGGGACAAATAGTATTTTAGGGGCGGATCTGCCTGCAAAATCTGCGATAAGGAAGATTCTTTTGCGTCTCTGGGCGACACCCCAGTATTGAGCGTCGAGGCACCGCCACGCCAGGGAGAAATCAGCTCCCAATAGAATTCGCCCAGCAGATTCCCAGCGCCCGGAGTCAGGTCGAGGGACTGAAACGGAATCGCAGTTAATGCGGACGATCTCCTCCAAAACGATTCGGAAGTCTTCGCCCTTTGGCGTTCCTGAACTAAAGGCGCCGGGAACATTTTCCCATACCATAAATCTTGGCCGAACATCGAGAGCTGTTCGGCCTCGTAATTTGTCTGCATTTCGCATCTCCTTTACCAGCCTGACCTGTTCCATGAACAGGCCGGAACGCGCCCCCGCAAGGCCTGCCCTTGCGCCGGCAACAGACAGATCCTGGCATGGACTGCCCCCGCAGATGATGTCCACGGGCGGCAGCTCCGCGCCATTCAGCTTTGTGATATCGCCCACATGGAGCATATCAGGGAAACGCAGCTTTGTGACCGCAATAGGGAAGTCTTCAATTTCCGACGCCCACACCGGCGTGATGCCACTGCGAATCGCGGCCAAAGGGAATCCACCAATGCCATCGAACAAGCTGCCCATTGTCAGTTCTCTCATCGTGCCACCGCCTGTACGACCGTGCGCGTGGTGTTGACGGCGGCCTGCGCGGTATAGACTGCACTCATGAGATTTGCCTTGGTGGAGGTATCCAGCCCAAAGGCTCCGGCGATACGGGGGATCTCACCGGCGGAGAGCATGAGTCCAAGCCCTAACAGGGCATGATCCTTGAACACCATAAGCCCGGCGACAAGGATCGTCGCCTGCAAGAACGCCGACAGGCATAAGCCGATGATCTGCTTGCACCATTGGTTAAAGCCGTCCGTATATCCGCGAGGGACGCTGAACATATAAAGGCTTCCCACGGCGATCTGGATGAGCAGGATACCGCCGCGCTTCAGATTGGCGAAGAAGACCTTGACGACGGCATAAGCCATGAGGATAAGGCAGAACAGGATCATGATCCCGCTGGTGATGCTGCCGAAGCCCAGCAGCGGCCCAGCCGTCAGGTCGGTTATCGATTCCACGGCGTTGAACTCCTGCATGACCTCTCCGGCCACATCGCCGATGGAAGTCCCGTAGCCGGTAAGAGCTGCGGTGAAGGTCCCTTGCAGAGAAACGCACAGCTCATAAAGCCGTACCGGAACAATCGTGAAAAGACTGACAGCCATAAAACCCTTGATGGCATTGAGGGCAGTCTCGCGGATGTTGCCGCGCCCGCTGGAATACTCTACGCCGGTTTCAAAGCAGGCCACCACCAGCCCCGTGCCGTAGAGTGCCCATGCCAAATAGGAGAAGAACAACACGATGCTCTGCACCCAATCCATGGTGAAGAGCTCCGCGCCCATGTTTCCCATCTCTGAAAAGAAGTTGCCGAGAAAGCCTACGATTTGACTGTAGAACCAGTCCACGATCTGGCCTAACACCTTGGCGGCAACAAAATCCCAAATGAACATTGATCGGTTTCACCTCACTTTCGGGTGAGGCCGCACCAGCTGCTTTGGGATATGGCAAAGGCCGTACAGCTGGTACGGCCTTCAAATCACACTTTTGTTATATTGACTGCTCCCACGCCCGGTCAGCGGACTGACTCATATCCTGAAATACCTCCAGATAGTCTGACACCGCATCGGACAGGATCTCATAGTCCTGCCGGGTGGGGTGATACACATACCAGCTCACCTTTCCATAGTCATCCCAAATGTGCGGCTCCACGCCGTTTCGGAAATTGGGATTTGAGGTCATCTTCGTCCCCAGCAGATCCGAGAAGCGCAGGCGCAGGGCATCCACCTGTCCTTCGCCGCGGTTCAGAATTGTCAGCTGCAGGGCATTGTACTGATTGGCGACGATTCCAGCGACAAATTGGATCTTTGCCCGGTTCATATCGCTCAGACGCACATAGCATGCTCTGCCTACATAAGTAGCATCGGGGTACCGTTCTCCGACGATCTTCCGAAGCTCCTGTTCGTAAAATGTCATCGTCTGCACCTCAAATCCCGATGATCTGCCAGATGTACAGCGGAGCCGTTAGCGTGAACACCAAGCAGGCGAACAAAATGGCGGGTGCCGTCCACTCGAACTGGCCGCTTTTTCTGAAGTCGAAATAGGCCGTCCCCAACTTGGCGAAGAAGAATACCGCCAGGATCAGGTCGATGGCGGGAAAGACTACATTGTTCACCACGGTCTTGATCTGACCGGATGCCGTCTGCCATGTGCTTTCCACCGCACCGGCCACATCGCCTGTGCCTGCGGCAAAGGCCGTGGTTCCCATCACGCAGACCAACAGCAGGGACAGCACCAGTGCCGCACAAAGGCGTTTGCGTTTTGTGTTGTTCATAGATTCCTCCGTTTCTATCGTTGTTTTGTGGGAGCAATATGCCACTCCTCCCAAAGATTCCCTCGGATGGTGACGCTGTCTGTCAGGTTCATGGAGAGCATTCCCGCCGGCGTCCAGCAATCCAGAAGCCATGTGTAGGGGGTATAGCTGCCGTCCGGGTACCAAATGGGCGTGAAGTGGGTGCGGCGGTTGTAGGTGCTGTAGGGATTGGCTTTGAATTGGAAGGTCGTGCTTCGCCCGGAGATTTCTGCCTCCAGCAGCCGCCGATAGTTCTCATAGCCAAACTCCGGGAAATAGGTCACGGCGTTCTGCGCCGCCGTGACAGCCGCACTCTGATTTGTGGTGACTTTTGCGGTCACCTTCTCCTGAACGCCATAGCCGCTTTTCAGAGTGGATGCGGTCGCCGTGGGGCTCTTCTCATCCGGCGTGATCTTCATACTGCCGGCCAAGCTTGCAGAGTAGCCGTTGTAGTCAAACTCCCACCAGCCATGATCCTCCCACCAGCCGTTGTCCACCCAATGGTACCAGCGGTCCGTGTGGGTTTTGCCGTCCGCATCCGTCCAGCGGTCTGTGTGCCAGCATTTCTGCCAGTTTTCCACCCACTCCCAATTCTCCTGCCACCACGGTGACCAGATGCCCCAAGAGGCGGAGGTCACCTGCTCTTTTTTTGGAACAGACGCCAGCCTGAAGCCGTTGTTGCGGTCATCCGCCAGCGGGTTGGGCGGGTCATTGCCGTCCAGATCCACGATGTTACAGGTGATGGTGCCCTGCGCAGATCCGCCGCCGTACACGCTGACGGAAATCGTTATGACGCAGGGTTCCGCAGGAGTACGCCAGCGCACCCATGCCAGCTGGCTGTCACCATCCGGGTAGTAGACATTGCTGACAGTGTAAGTCCTGCCCTGGATGTTAAAGCGTACCGATACGGGGTTATCCGGGTCGGACTGTCCGCCGCGCACCTCCACGGAGGTGATAACTTCTGTGTTGACACGGTATTCATAATCAAAGTCATTGATCTCCGGCGGCGTGGTCACCTCGTTGAAGCGGACAATGCCGATGCCAAGAGAGGAGATGATGTCGCCGTTGGACGCCTTCTCCGTGCGGCTGCCGGACCATGCAGTGTAGCCGAGATCCGCTTCCTCCAGAAAAATCGCCAGCGGCAGATTTTTATGGGTGAGCGTACCCAGCTTCTTTCTAAGATCTCCGTTGACGATCTGGTCATACAGCGCCGCTTCCGTGGCGGTCATGGCGAACTGTTGGCCGTTATAGCAAAGATAGGCCAGCGGCTCTACTACCAGCTTATAGTCTCCGCCTATGAGCGTATCGAAGTCCATTCCTGCGTATCCAGCAATGGAACGGATAACCTGTTCATCGGTGAAATAGCTTCGGATGGCAGCAATGCTGGCTTTGCTACTGCCCGTAGAAATAATCTTAGGCAGGCTCTGACTCGGATTTCGATATGAATATCCGCTGACCGATACGGACAATCCTCGTCCTGCATTGTAAGACAACTTGGACACCTTTCCGAAGTGAGCAACATTTGCTGCAGGAACCTTGTTGGTTAAGTCGATGGGGTTTCGCACTACAGAATGTGAGCCTACACCCACGATAGATACTCTTACACCATCCATGCCAGGATTCCAGTAGTTTGTCTTTGATCCATTCCCCATGCCACCGCCACCGCCATCAAAGTTGCCATCGCCCGTAGCATAGGCGGGAACGATGACGGATATTACCAGCACAAGCGCCAGCATCAGGGGCAAAAGCCTTTTCATGCGCATTCCTCCTCGTCATGAAGATAAAGAAAGACACGGCTTCTTCTTAGCCGTGTCTTTCTTGTGATCGTGCGGACTTAGCCGCCCATGATTCCAATTTTGTTGCCGTTTTCATACATATCGTCCAGCGTTCCGCCATCGTTAGGGCCACTGGGTGTCACATAGCCAAAGCCTGGAACATATACCTGTCCGGCATCATTGGTGCTGCCGCCTGCAGGCTCGGTAGGCTGGGGCTTCACCTCAGTCTGCTCCGGCTTGTAGGTGGGCGGTGTTTCCTTGTTGCGGTCCGCTTCCGGTACCTCATCCGCCGCATGATCCTTCTCCATCTTGCTGAGAGACTCCGGCGCGTCCGGCTTGGTGGGTGTTCCCTGAATGGCCTGCTCTGTGCCGGAGCTGTCAGCGTCGTTGCCGAGATCGTGGTGATCTCCATCTGTCTTGATATCCACCTTTACCTCTGGATCGCTGATGTTCACTACCGGATCTTTCGTGTCCGGCACATCGTCCGGGATGGCGGGGTCGATGGGCATGGGTACCGCCGCAAGGCGGCTGACGATCCCCACCACCAGTGCCGCGCAGAGCAGGACGCCTGCCGCAATGAGGATGATGCGTTTTGTTTTCTCTGTCATAATCGAACTCCTTTCTTAGTAAGGGTTGATAATCCATCTTCTTATCCTGAACATACCACAGCTCTGTGCGGAAGTCCACCGCAAGAAACTGAAAGCATTAAAACTTTGGAATATACTTGGCTTCCACCCTCAGATTTATGCTTATAGGCGGCAATATCCGTCCGGCAAAGCGGGTGGGGACCTCCAGATGGAGGGTGGCGGTTGCGAGATACCCCTCGCTCTGGCCTGATGCGATGGCGTTGTTGGAGATGCGGACGGACAGGTCGGAGATCGTATACTCCAGCTCATTTCCAGCGTATTTCATGTAGCCCTCGCCATCTGTGGTAAGGCCAAGAATATAGGATAGGTTGCCGTAGATATCACCGGTGTCAATGGACTCAAACCACTCACCATCCCCCTCTGGGAACCAACCTGCGGCATAGCCCTCCCGCACAGAGTGGTACACATCGTCATAGTTCTCATTGACCGTGGCAATGACCGCCTGTTGCACCGCGTCCCGCACACCTTGCACGATAATATTGACTCGAAAATACTCGGAGATGAGCATAAAGAGCATCAGCAGGCAGAGTGTCACAGCAATGACCATGGGATAGCCCTCACCGGAGCGGGAGCGCAAGAATCGTTTTCTCACTTCCAGTACACCTCCGATCTGCCGCTGGCCTGTGCCGTCAGTTCAATAGGAAAGCTGCCAAGCCCACCAAAGCCGATGTCCATATCCATGGTCAGCGTCACCGTCACCTCCTCATTGAGTTGGATGCGGCCGGTACGGGACCAGCGGATGTCCGGGTCGATCTCCAACCGCTCAGACAACACCTGCGCGCGGGAGGTCGTTTCACTCCCGACTCTGCCGGTGATCTCGGCTTCCCGCACCAGCTCGGCGGCGAAGGTGTCAAGCTGCTGCTTCGCCACATACACCGGCAGCACCTTCACCGCCAATGCGATCACCAGCATGGCACAGAGGATGAGGACACAGGTATCGATATAGCCCTCGCCGGAGCGTTTCTTCCATTTGTTTCTCATCCGAACAGCCCTCCCATCGAGGTGAGGATCTGCATGAGGATGACCACAATGTAGATAAGCATAAAGCAGACCAGCATGACGAAGGAGTACACACGGATCTTGGGCGGGATCTTCGCTGCCTGTGCCTTGAGCCGCTGAAGCTCCAGCTGTTTCATATCGTGCGCCAGCATCTGAAAATAGATGCGCCCGTCATCACCACGCAGGACGCCGATGAGTCCACGCACGATGTCCGAGAGCATGGGCGACGCCAGCCTACCCTCGAAACGAACCAGTGCCGCCTCGTAAGAGGACGAGCGCATATCCGCCGTCAGCACATCCAGCTCACGGGCAAAATCAGGACCGGCGTGTCGCTTATAGTTCTCCAAGATCGTCAGCACGTCGCGGCTGGCTCCCAGCTCCTGCTCCACTGTGGCAACAAAGCGGGGCAGCTCTCCCTCGATCTTCTCGCGGCGTTCTGCAACCTTTTCCTCCGCCTTGCGGCTCTCCTTGAAGTAAAGCAATATCGACAGCAGCACCACGATGGGCGAGAGCAGAGGGAAGATCAGCAGACACGGAATAACCGCCAGTAGCGCGGCGGCAGGCTTGAGAATGGTATAGGCCAAGTAGACCTCCGGCGTCATATCCATGCCGGCAGCATTGAGCGTGCGCTCCAGCCGGTGCCTCTTGTATTCATCCATTCGGATATACTTGGAGAGCTTGATAGCCCAGCCAAGGAAGAGGGCGTCCAGCGACTTCATCCGCTTTTTCTCGGTTCGCCCTGCGGACAGGAGCGCCTTCTCCGTGGAGAGACGGGGCAGCTTCAGAATATCCGCCAGAATGAAGAACAGACCTGCGGCAACGGCCACACCGAAAAGGAACAGTAAGATCGTCATGCCCGTCACCTCCGATATTCAATGGGCTGGGTTAACTTGACCACTCTGGCAAAGGAGAGAAAGATAGCGGCGGCGCAGACCGCCAGCACCGCTTTGCCGGGAACAGTGGTCATTAAGGTTGCATACCAGTCCTTGTTGAGAAAGTACAGCAGTGGGATATTCAGCACCACCAGTGCCGCCATGGAGATGAATTCCTTGCGAGGAGCGAACACGAGATTCTCCAGTTCCCCATTGATGATGCGCATATCTGAGAGCTTTCCCACAATGGGGTTGAGGGTGCTTTTTAGGCTGTGGTCGTACTGACAGGCAGCGAGAGCCTCACACCATTCTTGCCATACCTCATTATCAATAGTAGACTTCAGTTCCGCCAACGCCGCATTCATATCCGGGTCGATGTGCTTGATGCGGGTGAGGAAGCTGCGGAACACGCCTTGCACGGGCGGGTTCAGATAATTGATGTTCTCCTCCACGGCGTTCTGCAGATCCTCACTGCGGAGGTAGGCCGTGGTGATGATAGAAAGTGCTGTTTCCAGCTCGGTGGAGATGTCCTTCTTGTAGTGTCCGGCTGTGAGCTTGATGTACCAGAACGGTAAAAACATCATGCCCATTGCTAAAACCGGAACGAGCAGAAAGTTATTCAGCACGATAGCAATGCCTGCACCCACAGCAAAGAACAACAGCGATGCCGCGCACAGCATGGGAAAGCGATCCTCCTTGCCGGTGGTTTTCAGGATCGTCTGCGCTTCTAATATCTCACGGCGAATAAAGTTCGGCTTCTTGCGCTGAGTGGCTTCATTGATTTCATCACGGATGCTCCTAGGACCGACGGTCAACCGGTGAAACACACCCAGCGTGAAATCCATGGGCGAGATGCGAAAGATAAGAAATGCGCCGGCAATCATGCCAACGCATGCAGTCAGTAGCAGGGCTGTCAAGTGGCGTTCACCTCCTTCTTGGGCTTCAAAAGAGTCTGTAGTTCCTCGTTGGGCATACCGTTTTCCAGCAGGCGTTTGCGTAGACTCACGGAGATCTCATTCACCTGCGTGTGATGTCCTTCGATGACGAATTTTCCGTCTTTCATGTGGTTTTCCGTGATAATATACCGGAACAGTGTGTTGTAGCGGCGATCCCCGTTGGGCAGGATCTCGCATTCCATGATCTCCATCATGCGGCGCTGCTTGTTCTCCAGCTGCTTGCAGAAGACCACAATGGGGTATGCCTCCGTCACATAGCTGAGAAGCGTTTCATCGGACATATCCACGGCTCGTTTGCACAGGGACACCATGCGGCGGTAGGTCGCCTCGCAGGAGTTGGAGTGGATGGTGGTCAGCACCGCCACGCCCACGCGGGCGGCCTCCTGCGCGGCATTTGCCTCGGCGCCGCGCATCTCGCCCACCACCAGGATATCCGGGTTGAAGCGCAGGCAGATATCCACCAGCGCGATCTGATCGATCCGCTGTCGCTCATTCTCGCTGTCGCGAGTCAGAGTGTGGACCACCGAATTGACCACCTTTCCATTTTCCTCCCGCACCAGCTCCAGTTCGCGGGAGCCGTTCTCAATGGTGAAGATGCGTTTGCTGTCGGGAATCGTGGTCAGCAGCCAGCCTGCCGCCGTGGTCTTACCGGAGGAGGTTGCACCGGCCACACAGATGGAGATCCCATAGCGCAAAAATACGGAAAGCCAGTCCAGCATTTCCTCTGTGGCTGTGCCGCTGCGGAGCAGATCCTCACGGCTGAGATTGTGGCGGTTGACAATTCGGATAGAGGCTGCAACGCCCACATCCTCATCCACCACGGGGGATTTCATAGCCGCAATACGGGTGTTGCGGGTCAGGTGTCCCGTGACCAGAGGGCTGGCATTATCCAGCACCATGCCGGAGGCGTGGAGCATACGACGGATGACGGCGAGCGCATGTTCCGGCGAATCGAAATGCTCTTCCAATTTCTCATTTCTGCCATCCGAATACTGAACTTCGATATCCCGCCACGAGTTGATGTTGATTTCCTCAATGCCGTCTCCATAGATGTAGCTGGTCAAAAAGCCATACTCCGCCATCTCAGAATAGATGGCGTCCGCCAGTTCCGTCTGCGTCATGCCTGCTACGGCGATACGTTGATCCTGCAGGTACTTGGTGATATAGCGCTGAAGCTGCTCTTTTGCATCTTCGCCACCCTGAGAGATTAGGGAGGAATAGGCGCCAGAGATGTACTCCTGTACTTCCTGTAGCACGGAGCTAAAGTCTTTGCCTTCCGTTTCCGGTGTAAAGAACAGATTGTGAGCCCGTCCGACCGTGCTGGCATCAGTGTTCAAGGTCCGCTGCGGCGTGTCGTCCACCACAACCGGAACGACATCTAACTCTGGGCTGTCATGGAATCCTAACGCATCTCTTTTTTCTGCGTTTGCCGCAAAGAGCGAAGCACTTCTCTTTGTTCCAAGGGCCATGTCAAAACACCTCCTCGATGATCTTTTCCAACTCCTTGCGGAAGGCGCGACTGTCCTTAAGAGAAAGGTCAGAAAACAAATTGCCGGCGAGATACTGCTCCTCCAATTCCTGCGAATAAGGCAACTTGAAGGTCACACTGCCGAGCACTTTGCCAATATGGTCCGCCGCTTGAAAAGGCTTAACATTTGCCGCCACTTTATACTGTTTGTCTGCATCCCACTTGGCATCCTTCAACAATGGAAGCTGACTGGAAAAGTAGCTGATGCTTTTGAGATCGCAGTTAGCAAGGCGCAAAACACTGTCAGCCTCCATCAGCGCTACAGCGGAGAGAATATCGTTTGCAATATAGCTGCCACAGTCCACAATAACATAGGGTGCGATCTGTCGCAGCCCATCCAGCAGCTCTATTGCCTGCTTTTCGGTAAAAGGCGGAATGCTGTACTCATTTTCACCCTTGAGTAATCCCAGCACAGTGAGATAGTTGCTGCGCTTGAGGGTGACAAGGTTATGCTTGATGAGATTTTCTCCAATGCGGGCAGCAGCAAGGATATTGCCCAGGGATCTCTCACATTCCAGTTCATCCGGAGAACAGATGCAGGGAAGCATAGGGGCAGTCATGTCGCAGAGCAGAAGAATAACATTCTTCTTTTTGGTGGAAAGCATTTTTGCGATTTTCACCGCCGTTACCGTCTTTCCACTGCCGGGACTGCCCCAAACCGCCAGCATACCGCCGCTGTCGTTCTGTACTTCTGGCTGTTCCGATCCCTCGGAGCTGCGTCGAAAGATACCGGCTTTCTTGAAATTCATTCCATCACCTCGTTGTCGGGCTTAGCAGCAACAGAATCAGCATTTTCGCTCTCTGCGGAAGACTCCTCCGGCTCGGCGTACAGCTCCTCAATGAGTTCGTCCTGCGCTTCGATGAACTGCTTTGCGCCGTCCACCGTACCGCGGTAGACGAGAGCCAAGTGGAGCTTGGCGTCCTGCTCCAGCTCCGCCAGCACCTTGGCCTGCTCCGGCAGAACGAGGAAGGTCACGGTAGAGGGCAGCTCCTTCTCGTCACCCTTTGCTTCACCGGTATTGGCGTCATAGCCGGTGCTGGCGGTAACAGAGATGATCTCCACATACTGCAGCTCGGCGGGGATGGTGGTTTCACCGTCCTCCGGGTAGTCCGCCACGATAACCGATACGATGTCGCCGCTCTGGAGCTTGCCGGAGAGTCCGGTGGCGAAGCTCTTGATGGTGACGGAGATGGCCTGCTTCGTGCCGTCCAGATTATAGAGATAAGCATTTTCGGCGGCGGGCGCTTCCGAGAGCTTGGCGGCGAGAATATAATCGCCAACGGCAAGGTCTGCCTTGGCGTATTTGCCCACTACATTGTCTTCCACGGTCATAAGGCCGGAGGGGAGATTGTAGGAACCGACCTCGGCCGTGGTGACCATATCCTTGCTGATGAGTTCACCGGCGTGAATGTCCTTTGTGACGCGGACGATCTCTGCCTTCTGACTGATCCCCCGATTAAACAGCGGCGTGATGCCGAAGCAGATCACCAACGCCAGCAGAATGCAGATGACGCCGATGACCGTGCGGTTTTTGAAAATACTCATGGAGCATGTCCTCCTTCGTTTTAGATGATATATGCGGTGATAAAACCAACTGCGAGAAATGGCGCAAGCGGATAGCTCTCTGGTGGGCGTTCCGATCCGCGCAATGTCCGTACAATGACTACCACAAGATAAAAAAGGCAGTACAGCAGGAGCGCCAGCACCAGTCCAGCGCCGCCGCGCAGGACACCCAGCAGGAAGCCGGAAGCGGCGATAAGCAGCGCATCTCCCATGCCGCCGCGCCCTCTGTTGCTTGCCAGCAGGAACGGAACGGACAGCAGTAGACCCAAAAGGTGGGCGGGGCTGAAGGAAATCAGCCCCGCCCCTGCGATAATGATACTGGAAAGGTCATAGATCTGCCTGTGCCGGAGATCCGTCCATGCCGCGCTCATAAGTCCGATGAGGAACAGTGTCCCCTGTAGGACAGACATCACGATTAACCAGCGTAGTTGAACATCTCCGTGATGCGCTTGTTCAGTGTGGGCATGACCACATCGCCAAACAGAGCATAGAGACCTGCCAGCAACAGAGCACCCAGCACCACGGCGATGAGGATCTTGACGGCGGTGTCGATGTAGCCCTCGCCAGAGCGATAGGTCGCGGCAAGGCGGATGGCGTTGGCGCGGATGGAATTGACGGTGTTCTTGATAAACTTCTTCATGTGATAATTTCCTCCAAGTTATATGTTTTGTGTGGTGGGTGATTACATGGTCTGTTCCGCAGCGGGAGCATGGTTCGTCTGCTGGGGCTGTCGGAACGACTGCTCATAGGCATCCAGCACCGCATCGTTGAACTGCTGGCGAGCCTCCTTCGTGCAAGGGAAGCAGATGTCGTGGTAGTCGCCGCGGCTGTCCTTGTACTGAGGCATGGCGACAAAGGGCCCATTCTCGCCGCGGATGACCTTCACGCCGCGAATGGCAAATACGCCGTTGATGTCCACATTAGCGTTGGCGAGGGTGTACTTGCTGTCCTTCACGGGATAGATGCGCACGGCGTACTCCACGGGGAGCGGGGTATCCGGTGCAGGGGTGGGAGCTGTTGCCTTGGTTTGGGCTTTGGGCATTGGGATTCCTCCTTTTCTGATTTGGATATGAAAAAAGCACCCAGTCAGGTGCTCATTTCACAGGCTTATATCCATTTCCTGCTGGGGTGCAAACTCGATCTGCTGGAAGCCGATGCGGTCGCAGTAATAGAACTCACTGCCGCCTTCGTCGTATAGTTCCAGCACATCCGAGATGCCGATGGGGCGGCCGTCATAGCCGGGAACGGGATTGCGGAAGATGGTGTAGATCTCCTCTAGGTCGTTGGTACCGACTTGACCGTCATAGACCATCTCATAGCTCTTTCGACTTGGATGACCGAATCGCTGTACCATCGTCTCATAGGAAACGAAACGGATATTGATAGGACTGTCCCGCGAGAGCTGCCATACACGGCAGTTCTTCAGGGGCGGAGCCTCTGGGTCGAAGCGGCCGCTGCGCTGCCCCAGCAGGAGACGGTCATAGACACCGTCCTCCCAGCGGATGGTGAGCGCCTGCTTTTGCAGAAAACTCTCCAGTTCCTGCGTTTGGAACATGGTGTCCACAACGGCTTCTTTTCCTGTAATGTATCCGGCAGGGTTGCCGTAGCAGAGGATACGGTCATGGTTATCAATAAAAATGCGCTGCACTTGTTTTACCTCCAATCATTCCAGCTTCATCTCACCTGTGGTCGGCGCCTCCTGCTGTGGCACAGTCAGCTCCATGAGCTTCTCCTGCGCCCAGTCGGGAAGATGCTTTTCGTCCAGCACACCGATGAACTCATGTCGATTCCAGCGGGTCATCTCACCGTCACCCAGACAGGTACAGCGTACCGAGCGACCAATGGCATGGGGCCTGCAGCCGAAGCCATCATGGGCATACCTAATATGGACTGGGAAAAATAAGCGTTCAGATAGTAGTTTAAGAATAAAAATCACTTCCTTTTTGTTCATTAATGCACCATAAGCTTGACTGAGATTTCATAGTACTCATAGTACAAAACATGAGTGTCGTTTTAGCGAGTCATTTCAACCACTTCCCTTCAAAAACAGAGAGAGCAACGGTATACACCCATTGCTCTCTCATTTTCTTGTATAATTATATAGGGGACGGGCATTCGGCAGCAAATAAGAGCCCAAAGCGCTGCCAATTTTGTTAGGAGGTACAAATGCGAGTTGAATCATTCACAAGTACAAATGGACTGACAAGATATATACTTGTAGACTCTTCGGGGGTGCCAGTCGATGTGGTGCTTAGATTTTTACGTTTCAAAGATAATTGCGGTCGTGCCCGAAATACACTGAGGGCATATTGCTTCCACTTGAAATCCTATTTTGAATACTTGGAATTCATTGGAATGTCTTTTCCGCAGATCGGCATGGACGAACTGGCGGGGTTTATTCGATGGCTTCAAAACAATCACAGGCAGAAGAAAATTATGTCTTTCCCTGCGGCGACAGTTTCCACATGCTCCGCCCAAACAATTAATGTCTACCTGTCAACGGTATATGCGTTCTATGATTACCTATCTCGCCACGAAGAATATCGACTGCGGTTGTCAGATAAACTCACACGCACAATAATGGGTTCAAGGCGAGGCTTTAAAGATTTTCTCTACCATATTAACAGGACAAAACAGTATGACACGCGGGTCATCAGACTGAAAGAACCCAAAAAGCGTATCAAAACACTTAAAAAGTCTGAAGTGGAGAATCTCCTGTCGGCATGCCTGACAACGCGAGATCGATTCCTGATACAATTGCTTTGGGAAAGTGGGCTGCGGATTGGGGAGGCGTTGGCGCTATGGCTCGAAGACATTGAGCCTGACGCGCATCGAATTCATATTGTTGATCGGGGAGAACTGACCAACCTTTCGGAGATCAAAACAGTATGCAGTCCAAGGACCGTTGATGTATCTGCAGATCTTATCAATCTATTTTTTGAATATATTGTCGAAGCACACACCGATGATGTTGACACAAACCATGTTTTTATCAAACTGAGTGGGGCTCATAAACATTCCCCTCTTGAATATAGCGATGTGTCCGCGCTGGTTCGTAGACTTCAGAAAAGAACAGGCATCTATTTCACAGTACATATGCTCAGGCATTCCTCACTTTCAGAGCTTCGGCGTCTTGGATGGCCAGTAGAACAATTAAGAATCCGTGCAGGACATCATTTCGTGCAATCGACATATGTGTATCTTCATGCTGATGACGAGGAGATGCGTCAGGAATGGATACGCACAGAAAATCAGATGCTGTTGAGGAAAGGAAGTACAAAAAATGAATCTGGCTTATAACTATCAGCTAATACCGGATTTGAGGAAGGTAAAAGACATGGAGCGCTTTATAGCTGGGTCTTACTGGGAAAATGACGTATGGAATTTAAACGACCCATTTTGGGATGATTACAGTATTGGGAAAAAATCATTCACTTCACGCCGCATAACTTTTTTTGAATATCCGCATCTCTTTCGTTTGGAAATGAAGTATTATCTGGCAACAAGGCTTTTAAGGAAAACTCTCAACCCATCATCGCTCTGGTCAGATTATCAGTTTATGCTCAAAAAATTCGTGTGTTTTCTTCAAGAAGCCTATCCCCAAATTAACAGTTTTTCTGAAATCTCGATTGATGAAATGGTTCCCGCATGGCTCAATTATGTAGCGCTGTCAGGGCGCAAGTCATCAAGGCAAGGCTACCGTGCCCAAATTTATCAACTGTATTTATTCTTCTCTGATT
>UMHG01002210.1_pt1 | contig 59478 bp, 46 predicted proteins | sample 1965471 | NCBI WGS metagenome assembly UMHG01 (sample SAMEA4836092, study PRJEB28245) | human gut metagenome | biome: gut microbiome; material: fecal sample | place: Denmark | collected 2008
TATCTCCTTAATCCTCTTCCTTTATTCAGTTTTCAGGGTGTTTACCCTTTTATATACACCGAGTAATCGGTGGTTCATTTGAACTTTCAGCACCACATAATGTGGTGCTTTTTTGTTTATATTTTACAAAAAAGTAAAGGAATATTTTATAGCCGAAGATTGAAATAGTATTGATTATAATTACTGTATATGGTACAATGATAACAGTTCTAAAAACTATGATGTAAATTTGGATGGTACAGCACATTGATACAGAAGATGATATAGGGGGATAAACAATGAAAAAATTATTATCAATCATACTCGTTGGAATTTTGGCGGTTTCATCTTTCATTTTAACAACATTTGCTACTGAAAATGAAAAATCCGAAACTGAGATAGAGCGTGAGAAACTTGGCTGGCTCCTTGACGCATTTAAAATTCTCAACACAAACATTGGTGAGGCGAGAATCTATAACTGTGTTGCAGGTGATACATATAATGATGCATACAATCTTTATAATCAGGACGAACTTGCAACAGCCGAGGAATATAAAAATATGAAGGACAAGCTGTATAGTGCCTCTTACAACCTTCATGTTGATGTTGCATATGCCAAAACTGCTTACGATAATGCCTGTAAGGAACAGAATTACAACAACTGGTATTCTGATGAGCAATGGAACGAATTTCAGCATAAGCTTGCTGATTTAAAAACCAACTTAGAGCCGTATATTGCAGGCACTAATGATTACGATGTTTGGGCTATTACAAATGCCTACGACGAACTTCTTGCTGTGTACAACAAGATGACGAATGCCTATACTTTAAAAGGTGATGTGAACAAAGACGGTGTTGTTAATGTTGTCGATGCTACCCTTATTCAGAAATATATCGCCCATGAGGTTGAATTTACAGGTGCGCAGAAGATGTTAACAAATGTAGCAAAGTATGAAAGCGATATATCGGTCATTGCCGCTACTGATTTACAAAAATTTATTGTTGGTCTTAATGCCGACTTTGGAAACAATCATATTTTCCTTGACGAGCAGGATGGTATACAGTATTTTGATGATACAATGCGTTGGTATGCTTACGGTAACTATAATATTTCTCCAAGGTACCCGTACATTACCTATGGTCCGTATGTTAAAAATGAGCATACAGACTTTTTCGTAGTCGGTTATTACGATATGATGTGTAAAGAACACGGCTATACAAAATAATTTCTTCAGATTAAAATTGAAAATATAAAATCGGCGGAAGTAATGCACAAACACATTGCTTCCGCTGTTTTTTGATTGGTCTTTAGTGTCATCTTGATATAGTACATCTCGGGATTAAAGTTGTTCCTTATTCTTACTGCCTTCACGAACCAGGGACGGTGACACACCGCATAACGAGCAGTTAGGTAACATGATAACTTACCTCGGGTATTAGAGCTTATCGCTTTTCAAACTATCTTCTCGAACATGGTGCGGTGCTACACCGCTGATGTAGGGATAAAGTTCTTCGTATGAATCAGCCTCGGCGGGACTTTTTACTGCGGTGGGGATAAGACCTGTACAATCCTGATTTGAACAGGTGTTCAGTTCCAAATCTGCCGGTGTTAAAATCTTTTTGTAGTCGGGTACTTTGCGTTTCATCTGCACACTTCCTTTTTAATAGTGTGTTAATGAAAATTGCTTTTATTCGGACTATTTCCAATGATTTTTTATGCGTTTTTTGGAATTTTTGTAGTCAACCTTTAGAATATAATCTAATAGGTAATCACGAATTTCTACTGCGACGAATCTATTGTTATTTTCTATAGCGTAAAATACAGAGAAAAATGCTATGCAAATAGAAGATATAATTGTAAAAATCATAAGGACGAGAAGCAGTGAATTATTTGCAATAGTATTTTCTTGAAATCCAGCTTGAATGCACGCTAACGCAAGAGGAAAAAAAAATATTATTAAGTCCTTGTAAAAATAGATTTAACGGATTTTTTAAATCCCCTATATAGTAATCAAATGTTGACAAAACTAAATCAAGACTTTTATTCTTCTTAGTATCTATTCCTTTTTCATATAATAAATTTATAATTACATTTTGTAGATATATTTTTTTCTCTTTGCTTGTTTGTTGTATTTTATCTGAAAGTTTTTTACAGTGAATAACTATTGTAATAGAAAAAATAACATAATAAGCAACTAACGCTAAATAAATATAAAAAGAAACAGTATGATTTATAAAGCTAAATATTGCACCTGAAATAGCAAGTATTGCAGAAATTGACAACAGAAAGAACTCAATTTTTTGGGTATTGCGGTGTGCTTTTTTGTCATATAATTGTTTCTTTTTTGTGTATTCCTTTGCAAATTGTTTAATATCCATTGTTTTTATTATTTTACAATAAGTTTCTTGATTTTGAACACATCGCCGTCCATAACCTTATATGTACTGCGGAGTTCGCCGTCAATCTCGGGTGAAATGCTCTGGTGAATGTACAGACTGTCGATACCGAAATCAGCCGCACCGCCGATATCGCTGATATAGTCGTTGCCAATCATAATTGACTCGCTCTTTTCAAGTCCGTAACGGTCAAAAAGTGTTTTGAAATATTTTTCGTCAGGCTTAGAACATTCTTCGTCAGAACTGATGCAAATGCCGTCAAAATATTTTGTCAGATCAAACATATTCAGCTCATTTTCTGTGAATGAACGCTGTGCGTTTGAGAGAAGATAAACCTTTTTGCCTTTTGCCTTGAGAGTGTCGAGAAGATCAAGTACACCGTCATAAAGCTTGATGTACTTTGTTGAGTAGCAACGGAATGCTTCGGCAATAAAAAGCACCTCGGCTTTTGTAACCTTAACGCCTTTCTGTGTAAATAGCTTACGGAAAACTTTTTCGATTTTGATGTCAACAACTTTTGTGTCGGGAGACTTTTTGAGAACAGCCTTTTTTTCAGCCTGAACAAGTCTGTCGTACTCTTCGTTAAGCTCGTCATAGGTGTAGTGTGCACCCTTGTAGGCATAGAGAATGGCAATTTTCTTCCACAAATCATCGTTCCATTCATCTGTATTAATGTCGATAAGAGTGCCGTATAAGTCAAAAATATAATTATTGTACATTTTTTGTCCTCCGAAACAAATTTCTAACTTTTATGTGTCTATTGTACCAGTTTTTTATCCTGATTGCAATAGCAGAATTTTTGTGTTATACTGAAGAAAACAGTATTTAATCGCATTTTTTGCATTTTTTAAAATTACGGGGTGAATTTATGACTAAAAAAGAAATTGCCGTGAACGCTGTTCATGCCTTGAAAAAAGAATATCCCGACGCAATATGTTCGCTTGTCTACAAAGATCCGTTGCAGCTGCTCATTGCAACAAGGCTTGCCGCTCAATGCACGGACGCAAGGGTTAATATGGTTACTCCTTCGTTGTTTGACAGGTTCAAAACGGCTCAAGATTTTGCTGACTCAACTCCCGAAGAAGTTGCTGAGTATATAAAAAGCTGTGGACTTTATAAGACCAAATCAAAAGATATTGTTGAAATGGCAAGAATGCTTTGTGACGATTTTGGCGGTGTCGTTCCCGATAATATTGACGATTTGACAAAACTCCCCGGAATCGGCAGAAAAACCGCAAATCTTGTGTGCGGTGACATTTTCGGTCAGCCTGCGGTTGTGGTTGATACACATTGCATACGCATTACAAAAAGGCTCGGACTTCACGATTTAAAGGATCAGAAAAAGATTGAATTTGCATTGCGTGAGCTTTTGCCGCCCGATGAAAGCAACGATTTTTGCCACCGACTTGTTCTGCACGGCAGAGCAGTCTGCACCGCAAGAAAGGCAAAATGTGAAGAATGCTGTATGAACGGATTTTGCCCAAAGAAAATCTGACAGAGGGATTTGTATGGATAAGATGAAAGATATAAAGCTGATTGCACTTGACCTTGACGGCACAACTCTTGCCGACAGCGACACCTTGAGCAAACGAACGCAAACTGCCATTGAATCTGCGATCAAAAGCGGAATAACCGTTGTTGCGGCAAGCGGCAGACCGTTCGTTATGATGCCCGACAGCGTGATGAACATTATCGGTCTGGACTATGCGATTACCTCGAACGGCGCTGTAATAAGCAAGTGCGGTAAAACGGTTCACCGTTCGCTGATTTTACCCGATGATGTGTTGAAAATTCTCGGTGCTGTGCGTAATGACGATGTTATTCTTGAGGGATTTATTGACGGATTTACATATGCCGATGTCAGATATGTGCATAGACCGCTTGACTACGGTTGTGAGCCTGAATATTTTGAATACACCCGTTCATGCCACGGCAAGATTGTCGATATGAGAAGCTTTTTGAGCAAGCATAGAAATGAGCTTGACCTCATCAGCATTATAAGTACGGACGAAAAGCTTCGCAACAGGCTGTGGAGCAGTATCGAAAAGGCTTGCAACAGCGTTGAAATTACGACTTCAACCGACCATTTTGTTGAGATTATGTCGGCAGAGGCATCAAAGGCGAAGGCGCTCCTGCGTTTGTGTGACTTTTTGAATATCGGCATGGAAAATGTCTGCGCCTGCGGAAATGCAGATAACGATGCCGACATGATTGCCGAGTCGGGACTTGGTGCGGCTGTTGAAAACGCAAGTCAAAAATGCCTTGACCGTGCCGATATCGTAATCCCGTCAAATAATAACGATGGTGTTGCACAATTGATTGAGAAAATTCTTAAAAATTGATTGTAATAATGCGGCGGTAATTTCATATAAATAAAAACAGTCGGGAAGACATTGTTTTGCATTTTGCAAACTGTCTCCCCGACTTTCATTTTCCGTTTTCAACTTTCCATTTTCAATTTTTTAAGCATTTCCTCATGGTCGGCTTTAAGTGCTTTGATAAGCGTCAGACTGTCCCAGTCTTTGCTTGTGGGAGTGATAACCGCCTTGAGCGGAATCCGTCCGACACCGCACTTGTTCAGTGCCTTGATGAGCGAGTCAATCGTTTTATTCGTGAAATTGTGCATGACAATCATTTCTTCGTCAAAGCCGTCACCGTCAAACTTTTCTGCCGCAGGCTCAACGCCTTTGATGCCTGCAAGGAAGCCGATAGGCTGATTGAAATCTTCTTTTTCAACCTTTTTAACCTGAATTTTCAACGGCATAAGTGCAAACTTTGCCTTGCGGAATCTTTCGTCCGAAAAGTTGTAAAACATAGCAAGTTCTTTCATATCTTCACCGTTAATCCGTATCAAGCTTGAGAACCGCCATAAATGCCTCCTGCGGAACTTCAACAGAACCGAGCTGGCGCATACGCTTTTTACCTTCTTTTTGCTTTTCAAGGAGTTTTTTCTTACGGGAAATATCACCGCCGTAGCACTTGGCAAGTACATCCTTACGCATAGCCTTTACGGTTTCTCTGGCAATAATTTTACCGCCGATGCAAGCCTGAATCGGAATTTCAAAGAGCTGTCTCGGAATCTTTTCCTTTAACTTCTCAGCCATCTTTCTTGCCCTTGAATATGCCTTGTCGGCGTGAATGATGAACGAAAGTGCATCGACAACCTCGCCGTTGAGCATAATATCGAGCTTAACAAGGTTGCTCTGAACATATTCTTTAAGCTCATAGTCGAATGATGCATAACCTCTTGTGCGTGATTTGAGCGTGTCGAAAAAGTCGTAGATTATCTCGGCAAGCGGAAGTACATAGTGTAAATCAACACGGTCGGCATCAATATACTGCATATCGACAAAAGTTCCTCGTCTGTCCTGACAAAGCTCCATAATATTGCCGACATATTCCTTAGGCGCATAGATGTGAGCGTCTGTTACAGGCTCTTCCGCCATTTGAATAAGTGACGGATCGGGGTAGTTTGTCGGGTTGTCAATCATCTCAACTGTGCCGTCTGTGCGTGTGATTCTGTAAATTACACTCGGTGCGGTTGTGATGAGGTCAAGCTGATATTCTCTTTCAAGTCGCTCCTGAATGATTTCCATGTGGAGCAGTCCCAAAAATCCGCAACGGAAACCAAATCCGAGAGCAACCGATGTTTCGGGATCAAACGAAAGAGCCGCATCGTTAAGCTGAAGCTTTTCAAGTGCATCTTTAAGGTCGCCGTATCTTGCGCCGTCAACAGGGTAGATACCGCAGAAAACCATAGGCTGTGCCTCACGGTAGCCGGGGAGCGGTTCTTCTGCGGGATTTGATGTGAGTGTAACCGTGTCGCCGACCTTTGCGTCTGCAAGAGTCTTGATTGAACCCGTGATGTAGCCAACCTCGCCTGCATAAAGACCGTCTGTCTTTTCGGGAGCGGTTGCGTGCATAAGTCCGCACTCAACAACATTGAACACACTGCCCGTTGCCATAAGCTTGAATTCATCGCCCGGGTGAATCTGTCCCTCTTTGAGCCTTACATATATAATTACGCCCTTGTAGCTGTCGTAGTAGCTGTCAAAAATCAATGCACGCAGAGGAGCGTTGATGTCGCCTGTCGGAGCAGGAATATCGTGAACAACCTTTTCAAGAACTGCGTGAATGTTGATTCCTGCCTTTGCGGAAATTTTCGGAGCATCCTCGGCAGGAATACCGATTACATCTTCGATTTCCTGAATAACCCTGTCGGGGTCGGCACTCGGCAAATCAATTTTGTTGACAACGGGAACAATTTCAAGTCCGCTGTCAACGGCAAGATATGTGTTTGCAAGAGTCTGCGCCTCAATGCCCTGTGATGCGTCAACAACAAGAATAGCGCCCTCACAAGCTGCCAGTGAACGGGAAACCTCGTAGTTAAAGTCAACATGACCGGGGGTGTCGATGAGGTTAAAAAGATATTCTTCCCCGTCATCGGCTTTGTAGATAACGCTAACCGCCCTCGCCTTGATTGTAATGCCACGCTCACGCTCAAGGTCCATGTCATCAAGCAGCTGCGCCTCCATATCTCTTTCGGAAACGGAGTTGGTCTGCTCAAGAATTCTGTCCGCAAGCGTACTCTTGCCGTGGTCAATGTGAGCAATAATGCTGAAATTTCTTATTTTATCCTGTGGAAAAGACAATGCTAATCACCTTTTTCTTTAATGTCTTTTTTGTACTTTATTTTAATCTGTATTTAGATTTAAATCCGAGCAACGCTCTGCTTTGCTTGCAAGGAGCAGAGCTTGCGACAGAAATATCTGTACTTAGATTATAACAATTTTAACGAATAAAGCAAGCAAATTTAAAGCGTTCGCAATGTGCTTGTAAACGATACAATTTGCGAAATGCTGTTGTATGATAAATTATATCATACACTAACCTCTTCTACAAGCAAAAAATCGTTGCAGTATTTTGACCTCGGTGTTATACTTTGCTTATATGAAATAACCCTATAAAAGGAGAAATTGGTATGACAAAAGGTGAAATTGCTAAGAATAATTTTATGCAGGGCTACAACTGCGCTCAGGCTGTATTGCTTGCATTTTGTGACGATTTGGGCTTTGATGAACAGACTGCTCTTATGCTTGCATCGCCGTTTGGCGGCGGAATAGGCAGAATGCGTGAGGTCTGCGGTACTGTTACGGGAATGTATATGGCTTTAGGTCTTGCAAGGGGTTACAGTGACAGCAAGGATAATGCCGACAAAAAGCGTGTCTACACCGAGGTTCAGCAGCTTGCCGAAAGGTTCAAAGAGGACAACGGTTCAATCATCTGCCGTGACCTTCTCGGTATGAGAGCAAAGGCAAAGGATAACCCGACTCCGTCTGAGCGAACAGAGAAATATTATGCCGCCCGTCCGTGTCCTGAATTGTGCAGATATGCAGCGGATTTGCTTGATGAATACTTAAAGAATAAAAAAGGCTGAGGGGCGTTGCTTTGATTTGAAACTTATGCCTGCAAACAGTTGAATTTGGGAATAAATTGTGATAAAATGTTTAAAATAGGGCATTAGTCTAATGCGGTTAATTTTGAAAATTACCTTGAAAGGGGAATTGTGATATGTGCGGCATAGCCGGCTTTATGGGACAGGTTGAAAACAGAGCCGATGTCATCAGAAATATGACAGAGGTCATCACTCACCGTGGTCCCGACTCGGACGGATTTTTTACGGACGACAATATTTCCATGGGATTTCGCAGACTTTCCATTATTGACCTCGGTGCAGGTCATCAGCCTATATACAATGAGGATAAAAGCCTTGTTCTCACATTCAACGGTGAAATTTATAACTACAAGGATTTGAGAAAAGAACTTATCGCAAAAGGTCATAAGTTCTATACAGATACAGACAGTGAAGTGCTTGTTCACGGCTTTGAAGAGTGGAAAGAAGATATGCTCCCAAAACTCCGTGGTATGTTCGGCTTTGCTATTTACAACACAAAGGATAATTCACTTTTTATTGCCCGTGACTTTTTCGGCATTAAGCCGATGCACTACACTCAGATAGGAAATGACTTTGTCTATGCAAGTGAAATCAAGAGTATTCTTGAATATCCTAAGTTTGAAAAGAAATTCAACAGAAAGGCACTTGATTCCTACCTTTCCTTCCAGTATGCAGTTCCGCCCGAAACTTTCTTTGAGGGTGTTTACTGCCTTATGCCCGGTCACTATCTCTGGTACAAGGACGGCGAGATTGAGACTACCCGTTACTTTGAGGCTCGTTTCAATCCTGATGAAGAAATGACAGAGGAAGAGGCTGTTGACAGAATTGAAAAGGTTTTTGAAAACTCCGTAAACGCTCACAAAATTGCCGATGTTGAGGTTGGTTGTTTCCTTTCAAGCGGTGTTGACTCAAGCTATGTTTCAACATATTTTGCCGACCAGAAAACATTTACAGTCGGCTTTGACTTTGGCGAAAAATATAACGAAATCAGCTGGGCAAAAAATCTCAGCGAAAAAATCGGTGTTGAACACCACACTCACCTTATCTCAAGCGAAGAATTCTGGGACGCTGTTCCGACTGTTCAGTACCATATGGACCAGCCGCTTGCGGATCCGTCATGTATCGCACTTTACTTTGTATCCCGTCTTGCAAGCCATTATGTAAAGGTTGTCCTTTCGGGTGAGGGTGCAGACGAATTGTTCGGCGGTTACACTTGCTACAACGATCCGAGAGTGTTCAAAATTTATCAGACAATTGTTCCGCATTGCATCAGAAAGGCAATAAGAGCAATCTGCAGAAAGCTCCCCGACATCAAGGGCAGAGATTATCTTATCCGTGCCTGTGACAAGCTTGAGGAGCGTTATATCGGTAACGCATTTATGTATGATTACAAGCAGAAGCAGGAGCTTTTGAAAGATCCGTCAATTGCAACACGCCCACAGGATCTTACAAGAAAATATTATTATCGTTGCCGTAAGTATGACGATGTTACAAAAATGCAGTATCTCGACATCAATATGTGGATGGTCGGCGACATCCTTCTTAAAGCCGACCGAATGAGTATGGCTAACTCGCTTGAACTTCGTGTTCCTTTCCTCGATAAGGAGGTTTTCAAGGTTGCGTCATCGCTCCCGACAAAACTGCGCTGCAACAAGCACAACACAAAGTATGCAATGCGTAAGGCTGCCGTTCGCCATATGCCTGAGGCTACTGCCGAAAAAGAGAAACTCGGTTTCCCTGTACCGACAAGAGTATGGCTTCGTGACGAGAAGTATTATAATGTTGTAAAGACAAAGTTCAAGGGCAAAACTGCCGAGAAATTCTTCAATACAGATGTCCTTGTTTCATGGCTCGACAGTCATTTCAGCGGAAAAGAAGATAACAGCAGACGAGTTTGGACAATTTATGTGTTCCTCGTATGGTATGATATCTATTTTGATGAGGACAGCGAAAAGGTTGAAAAGCCTGTAAATCACCTTGATGAACTCAAGGCTGTTGCCGAAGCGAGAAGAGAAAAGCAGATTGACGCTCCCGGTGAGGTAATTATGGCTGCCGCAGAGGAGATTGACGAAAATTACGATGCTCCGAACTTTGGCGTTGACAAGTCAAAAAAAAATGACGAATCTGCCGAAAAAGCGGAGGAATCCGTAAAAGAGGAATCTGCGGAAGATGTGACAGAGGAAGTTGAAGTTCCCGATGACGGCAATGAGCCTGCAATCGTTGAGCCTGAGGAAGAACCCGAGGTTAAAGAAGAGCCTAAAAAAGAGGAGTATGTGAACATCTCAAATCCGGAGGATAACGAGATTTACGACGCTCCGAAAAAGCCGTCAACTCCCCAGGAGCAGATGCAGATGGCTATTGACAGCATTGAAAAAAGATCAAAATATCTTGACGAGCCGAATGTAATTTCAGACGAGGCTGTTGACAATATCGTAAATTCAATCTCATTCTTTGATGATGAGGACGATAAAAATTAATCAAAGTTATTAAAAATAACAAAATAAACAAGGGCAACCGAGGTTGCCCTTGAATTATATCAGATAATTTAAACTACCGCTCCGAGGCAGAGAATGTTTTGCAGGATTTTGTATTCTTCTTCAAAATCGGAGAGGGGGAGGGGATTTTTCCCGAGCCCCATTTCTATGGTGAGGGCAGGTCGGCGGAATTTTTCGATGAACCAATCCTTAAAGCCGCCGCCTGTGGCAATCTCCTCGGGAAAGGCTATGTTGTAGCCGCTTGCCTGTGAGAATATTGACGCAAGCCGAAAGCTCAGAACGGGTGTGTGTCTGCCGAATGAGCAGTAAATTTCCCGTCCCTGACTGTGCAGAGCGATTGCCCGTTCAAAGTCAATATTACGGCAAAGTGTTGTCAGAGCTTTAGTTTCGGGTTCGCTCTCGGGATGATTGCCGCCGAATCTTGTCGGCGCCGGACACTTGATATTGTTCTTTAATTCAAGCTGTTTAAGCCTGCACCAACCCGCATTGAAATTGTGGTTGATGTCAACTCCACGGGCATTTGCCTGCCATTTATATGTATCGGTGCAGACCTTTTCGACAAGCGGTTTGTATTTGAATGCGGCGTCACTGCCATGCAAGGCAATTTCCGTGCCGTCGGGATTTACGCAAGGCACAATCGTAAGACCTCGAATGCTTAAAAAATTCCCGATTTTGCATCCGCCGACAGTTTTGTCGCTTTCCATTGCTTCACAACATTCTTCAAAAAATTTCAGTAGGGCAAGTATTGTGAGATACTCCGAGCCGTGAAAACCACCGCAGTAGAGTACACGATTCTTGGTGTTGCCGATGTGCAGAACATCAATACCTCTTCCGCACACGCTTTTTCCGGCAAAGCAATGCTTGATGAACTTGTACCTGTCGCAGAGCTCGTTTATGATTTCCTTGCGTGTTTTGTAATCGGGAAAAACATTATAATCGGGCATAACAAAATCCTTTCCTTTCGATAATTCAATCTTTAAAACGGAGGCATAATTATGGAGCTTTTTGAAAAAACTCTTGACAGCAAGAAAATTTTTGACGGCAGAGTTCTGCATATAGTCCTTGACGAAGTGGAGCTTCCTGACGGTAAAAGGTCAAAGAGGGAGGTAGTCAATCATCCGGGCGGAGTATGCGTTGCCGCTCTTGATGAGGACAATAACCTTTCTTTTGTAAAGCAGTTTCGCTATCCGTACAAGGAGGTTGTGCTTGAGCTTCCTGCCGGCAAGCTTGAAAAGGGTTCTACTCCGCTTGAAAACGGAAAGCGTGAGCTTCTTGAAGAAACGGGACTTGAGGGTTACTCCTACATTTCTCTCGGTCAGGTCTATCCGTCTCCCGGATACACCTCGGAAATTATCCATCTTTATGCCTGTCGGGTAAAGTCACAGGGCGAGCAAAGGCTTGACGAGGGTGAGTTTTTGAATGTTGAAAAAATCCCCCTCAACAAAGCCGTTGAAATGGTGCTTAACAATATGATACCCGACTCCAAAACACAGATTGCCGTTTTAAAGACTGCCGCACTTTTGAAAAGCGGTAAAATTTAATTTAATCATAGGAAATATATATGCAGAATTTTACTGTTTCAGAACACGAAAAATTGAATACTGCCGTTGCTCTCGGATTTTTTGACGGACTTCACAAGGGACACCGAAGGGTTATTCTCTCGGCTGTTGAGCAGAAGCAAAACGGACTTTTGCCCGTGTGCTTTACATTTGCTCAAAGCCCGAAGGAGGTTCTCGGAAAATCTTCTAAGGGTGCGCTTATGACAACGGAAGATAAGCTGAAAACGCTTGAAAGCCTGGGTATTGAACATACCTTCAGTCCCGACTTTAAAAAGCTGATGAATATGTCTGCAAGGGACTTTGTCGAGAAAATTATTTTTGGCGACCTCAATGCAAAATTTGTTGTCTGCGGTTTTAACTATCGTTTCGGAAAAAACGGCGAGGGCGATACCGATTTGCTCAAAAAGCTTTGTGACGAGAACGGTACAAAGCTTAAAGTGATTGAGCCTGAGCGTGACGATGGCGATGTTGTTTCATCAACACTTATCCGTCTGCTTATAAGTGAGGGCAGTATTCGCCGTGCAAACAAGCTTTTGTGTTCATATTTTGGCTTTTCTGCCGTGATCACTCACGGAAAAAGACTTGGCAGAGAGCTCGGTACTCCGACAATCAATCAGAAACTTCCCGAAAATCTTGCCGTGCCGAAATACGGCGTTTATGCGTCTGCCGTTACGCTTGAAAACGGAAAGGTCTATTGCGGTGTGACTAATATCGGTGTAAAGCCGACGGTCGGAGGAACAAAGCTTTTGAGCGAAACATGGATGCCTGACTTTCACGGCGGTGAAATATACGGTCAGACAGCCGATGTCCGTCTGCTTGATTTCATTCGTCCCGAAAAAAAGTTTGACAATATCACCGAATTAAAAAATGCCATAACCGACAATGCGGTTACGGCAAAAGAAATTTTTGATGAGATGTATAATTGAGTATCAATTTATATAGTCATAATAATATGGCACATGCGCTTTTTATCTAAAAATAGGGATATAATTACTTCATTTACTACTGTCTGTGTTTGCGAAATTGTACGGCAACTTAATTATAAATAAATAAAAATAATTTGCATAATTATTGTACAGATGGAATAAACTTTTATTACTAGTTATTTTTTAGTTGACAAAAATCACATTGTTGGTTATACTATTAACTAGTGATCGCGTTGTAGTAACCTGCGGGTCTGCAACCGAAAAACCTCTGTACTCTTATGGTACGGGGGTTTTTCTTTTTATGAGCGAAATAAAAAAACATTTTTTATCTTATGATGAACAGATTGATTTATTAAAGCAGAAAAAATTATCCATTATAAATGATGAGATTGCTAAATCGCAACTTAAACGGTATAGTTATTATTCCTTGATTACCGGATATAAAGATATATTTAAGATTGCAAAGAACGGAGATTACAAATCTGATGCATCATTTGAAGGGATTATTAACCTTTATAAATTTGACGATTATATGAGAGAGATTTTTTTACATGAATTTATACATATTGAAAAACATATAAAATCGTTATATTCATATTCTTTCTGTGAATTATACGGCGATAAACAAAATGATTATCTTGACGCAAATAACTATAATTATTCAAAGTATCAAACCGACGTAAATAACTTCATATCAATACTTAACGGCATTATTAGACATTCATCAAGATATAAGTATGTTCATCATAATAAAACTAAGTATAAAAATGTTCCATTATGGGTTATTATGCAAACTTTGACTTTTGGTAATCTGTCAAAGATGTATAATTTTTCAAATCAAAAACTTCAATCACAGGTTGCAAAAGAATTCCCATCAATTTATCCGCATCAACTATCGTCAATGTTAAATGTTTTATCCAAGTTCAGAAATGTTTGTGCACACGGCGAAAGACTTTATAATTACAAAACCAAAAAATCTATCAAGAAATTAGATGTTTATAATGAGATTTCTGAATATAATCCGAAAAGTAAAAACGATTTGTTCACTGTGTTGATTTGTCTGAAATACTTATTACCGACATTTAACTATGAGAACTTTTTGAATTTATTAAATACTGCGATAACAAGGCTTAATTCAGATATAGGTGAATCGTATACAAAACTTGTGTTGGAGGGTATGGGTTTCCCGGATAATTGGAAAGATATAGCTGCCATACCAATAAATTGACATAATAAAATAATTTGTAAATATTCATACTGAGAGAAATTACAATACAAAGAAAGGTTGTTGCCATTTGTTGGTAACAACCTTTTCCGTATATAATAGTGTATCAAATTCACTTAAATTCATCGTTAAGGATTTCATCAAGGTTATTGACCATTGCTGTGACGATTTCATATGAACCGCCGCCTGAGATTGACTTCATAAGAGCGTTTATGTTTTCTTCAAAATCCTTTGGCAAGAGGGTGCAATACTTTTTGCATAGCTGAACCTGTCTTTTTTCACCGGGGTGTGTCTGACGGTTGAGTGCGAAGATAACATCAAAATAGCTTTCGAGAAAAGCGGTGATTCTGTGATTGACACTGACGATATCGCCACGCTCCTGAGCCTTTTTAATCTGCCTGTCATATGACGGAAGCTTTCCGTTCAAAAGGTTGCGGTTGTTTTTGATAATCGCACTGCGGAGATTTTCAGGAAAATCAATCTGCGCCATATCTCTGAATTTTGTAAAAGTGCCTGTCTTGTCAAAAAGAACCTTGCTGTTCTTGATATTGTGCCAAAATGCGGTTGTATAGCCGTTAAAAGCCTTGCCGCCCTTGATTACCGTATCAATATACCGACCGAACCTGTCAACTTCACGGTAGATTATGTCAACGGGAATACCGTTATTCATAACCGTGTTGTCCTCGCTCTCCCAATAATGATTGCCGAATTCTGCAATCGAACAGTATTTTCCGAGGAGATTTTCTCTTGTTTCGGCTGTCGGAATTTCAACACAGTAAACATAAATATCGTAGTCCGAATTTTCATCACTTGCACCTGTTGAACGAGAACCGCCGAGTGCGACAGCCTCAACCGTATCAAGCGACTTGAGTGCAAGCAAAATTTCTTCAAGGTTTGCGTCCTTAACATTGTATTCCGCAAAATTCATAGTTTTGATCTCCTTTATTTTATGGTATCATATTCCTTTGTCGGATTAAGCCGTAACTTCTGCCGTTTCGGTTGGACTTGTCTTATCTTCAAGCACAACCCTTTTGCCTCTCCAACCGCCCTTTATCCAGCGGATAAACACAACGATGCCTCTGAAAATTTCATCGGCAGCCATGGCAATCCAAATTCCGGTAAGTCCCATTCCGAAATAAATTCCGAGCAGCCAGCCGAGCCCGACACTCAAAAGCCACATTGAAAAAATTGCGAGTGCAGTCGGGAATTTAACATCGCCGGCGGCTTTCATACTGTTGATTATAACAAGGTTTGTTGTTCTGCCGAATTCAAGAATAATCGCAATGAACATAACCGATGAACCGAGTGCGATAACAGCCTTATCACCCGTGAAAAGTCCGAGTGTAAACGGTGAAATCAACCAGTTTACAATTGCAACCGAGATTGAAATTATCATACCGAAACGCAAAGTTTTCAGCACTCTGCGGTATGCAAAATCGTAATCGTGAGCGCCTACGCTGTGACCGACAATAATCTGTGTTGCATTTGCAGCGGCAAGAGCAATCATATATGTGAACATTGAAAGCATATTAGCGTAGATTTTTGCGTTGATTGCAACGATACCCATTGTGTTGATGAATGCCTGTAAAAACAGCTGTGAACAGTCGTAGGAAATGTTCTCGCCTGCTGTCGGAATGCCAAGTTTAAGAAGACTTTTGAGAACATCATACGGAAACGGGCGAAGATATTTAAGGCTGAACTTGCCTTTGATAACCGTGTAGAAGTATATAACAGATGCAATTACCGCAATAACTCTGCTTCCGCATGTGGAAACAGCCGCACCCGACGCACCGAGTCCGAGAACCTGAAGCGGTCCGTAGAGCAAAAGAGCATTTCCGCAGATATTGATAATGTTCATTCCAAGACCGATAATCATACCGAAAACAGTTTTGCCGTTGCTTGCAAAAATTGAGTTAAAAGCATTAATAAGCGCCTGAGTAAAGATTGTACCGCCGACTATTCGCATATACATATCCGATTCATCAAGCATTGCCGCAGGCACCTGCATTGCCTCAAGCAGATTCCGACTGAATATGAATACAACAAAGCTGATTACAATACTCAGCACAAGGTTGAATGACAACGCAACCGTGTAAATCATATTCATCTTTTCTTTTTTACCTGCCCCAAGGTACTGGCTGACGATTATGCCCGTTGCGCTTGATATAATGTTAAAGGCAAGAGTCAGAAAACCGAGAACCTGGTTTGCGTTGCCGATTGCACCAACGGCGGTTTCGTTGTAGTTTGAGAGCATAATCGTGTCAACATAGCCGAGTGAGATGCCGAGCAACAGCTGTAAAAATATCGGCCACGCAAGCTTGATTACGCGCTGATTCATAACTGAATCGTTCGGATTTTTGAGTTTTGAAGAAGTAGCAGACATAATGTAATCTCCGTTGAATAAAATGATTAATATAAGTTTTTATGTTTTGAATGTTTTGAAAAAATATATTCTGTGTAAATTGTGCATTGCCGTTGTTCTGACTGCTTGACCGCCGTGTATTTGAGATGTATAATCTAATTGCGGATGGTTGCAATCTGTCGCAATCTTCAAACTAAGTTCAGATAACCGACGGTTGTTTTCGATAAAATCAGAAAAAATACAACGCAAATGCGAAAGGATAAATAGGTATGAATATATGCGTTTTTGGCTCATCAAGTGAGCAAATTGACAAAATCTATCTTGAATCTGCCGAGCATCTCGGCAAAAAGATTGCCGAAAAGGGCTACAACCTTGTTTTCGGTGCGGGAAAATACGGTGTTATGGGCGCATCTGCCCGAGGCGCATACAGCGCAGGTGGCCACACAATCGGAGTTACACCCGATTTTTTTATTGATGTGGGTGTTGTTTTCGACAAATGCTCCGAACTTATTGTAACAGATACAATGCGTGAACGCAAAGGTATTATGGAAGATAAAGCGGACGCTTTTGTAATTTGTGCCGGCGGTATGGGTACTTTTGAAGAATTTTTTGAGGTTCTCACACTAAAGCAGCTTAACAGACACACAAAGCCTATCATTATATATAATGTAAAAGGCTACTATAACTCAATGCTTGCAATGCTTGACAATGCCGTAAGTGAAAAGTTTATGACCAATGCCTGTAACAGACTCTACACGATTGCCGATACCGAAGAAGAGGTTTTCAATCAGCTCGAGAATTATGTTCCGTTCACCTACAATAAATATGAGTTTCTCAAAAAGGACGGTGAGCAGAATGGCTGATCAATGCGAATTTTGTGCAAACTTTGTCAGTGATGACGAATTCGGTGATTATTGCAATATCAACCTTGACGAGGACGAAATGGCAAGGTTTTTAACCCGAAGCACAGACACCTGTCATTACTTTCAACTTTATGATGAGTACAAAATAGTGAGAAAACAAAATTAAATAATTTAAAACAGCAATATAACAAAATAAGTTACACGGTTGTAACTTTTGCCTCAAATTTAATTAAATGTCGTTTGTTATTATTGTAAACCTAAAATCCCCTTAATTAAAGGGGATTTTTTGTTTTTTTATATCATTTTAAAGGTTAGAATATGAATAAAAGACAAGCAGATTAAGTCCGTTAAAATATAATCGAAAAAGAAAAGTTTAGAGGAATGCACAAATGTAATGTGAAAATCTTGTGAATTCATCCAAAAAAAATGACAGAGGACAGATAAATATTGCAAAATGTGCGTTGAAGGTATAGAATATTATTATATTTTGTACAGCAGTGCACCATTTTAGTGCATTATTTTTTAAGAGGAGAGGGTTTTTTATGGGCCTTTTTAACAGGATTATTGATAAGATGGTCAGCGACAAAGTTCCATTTAAAAAGAGAAAAAGGCTGATTGTTTTTGTTGCAATCATAACCCTTCTTTCAATGACAACAGCAACGGTTGCGTGGTTCACGGTAAATACATTTGCAGGTGTGGACAGGCTTGATCTTAATATCAGTCTTGCCGCTCAGCTCAAAGTAAGTATGGAAAACCACGGCAAAGACCTTGATAAATACGGCAAGGTAATCACGAACGAAATGATTGACGATTACCTTAAAAAGCACGGTTCAAGCCTTGAAGATATGGTGCTTGACCCTGTTACAACAAGAGAGGGTACAGAGTTCACCAATCAGCGTGGCACAGTCAGAGAGCCTAACAAGCACAGCTACCTTGAGTTTGAATGTTACTTCATCGCAACCGAGGAAATGTGGGTTCATCTCACAACCGAAAGCACAAAAGCGGGTGCTGATGACGGTACAAAGGTGTCAACAGAGTCAACCGGTGCAAAGGCTGATGTAGTAAATTGTACAAGAGTTGATTTCACAGCCGAGGGAACAGGCAACGGCACAACAATTTATGAGCCGAACAGAAGCACTCCCGTAAACGGACAGACAACTTTTGATTTGCCGTCAGGTTCAATGGTTTACTCAAACAACACAAGACTTTTCCATCTTAATCAGCTCGAACCGGTTAAGGTAACAGTTCGTCTTTGGATTGAGGGTAACGACCCCGAGTGTGATGACGATGTTCAGGATGCACAGCTTTCTGTACAGCTTGGCTTTGTCGGATGTGATAAGGACAATAAACCAATATCATAATTAAACAAGATCCCGTAGGTGCGGTCATCGGCCGCCCGCCCTGGAGGAACTGTCATTCAACGCAGATTTCAGACAGGAGAAAAATTATGGGTTAATGAAATACGCACAATCCGACAGTTAAACGGATACAACTTTGAGGGGAGAGAAAAACTTGTTCGGAAAAAAGAAACCAAAAATTGAACAACCGATTACTCCCGAGGAGTTAAGTCGCTTAAATGATAAGAAAATGGCAGATTCCGAGATTGAACATTTTCATGTAAAAAATGATTCAATCGAGATTGTAAAATACAAAAAGCGCAGACGGCTTTTGAGTATTATCCTTTCGGTCTGCATAATCATTCTTCTTATTCTGTTCATTGTTTCAACGCTTGTAACGCAATGGGGCGACTTGATTATCAGCATTGATTCTCCTGCCGTAAAAAAAGGTATCGTGCTTAGCGAAGACGCTGACTTCAAAACTCAGTGTGCTTCACTTACTGCGAAGCAGGTTAAGGATGTTACAAACATTACATATGCATGGCTTCCTGTTGACCTTGACACAAGCAAAGACGGTGCGCACAACGGCAAAAACTATGTTGCTTATACTTTCTATTGTAAAAATAACGGAGAGGTTGAGCTTGACTATGATGCAGTGCTTGAAATCACAGGTGCGGCTAAGTCGGCAGATGAAGCAACCCGAGTTATGATTTACAAAAACGGCAAGAGCTCAATTTACGGCAAAGGTCAGTACAAAGACAGAAGCAAAGCCGAAACCGATTGTACAAAGTTTGTAAGCGATAAGGAAGTTTATAAAACATCAACCGAAAAATTCAAGGTTGGCGATATTGACAAATACACAATCGTAATTTGGATTGAGGGTAACGACCCCGAATGTATCGACGATATCCGAAACGGTCATGTAAGAATGAGAATGCTGTTCTCGGTTCGTGATGATGAAGAATCCACAGCAAAACCGTAATTTTCGGTACAGTATTACTTCAACTTGGTATTATGTGCCTCGGCACTGATATAGCAAAAAATCCCTATGGTGTTTTAGGGACAAAAATTATTTTATTTAGGAGGAATTTCTCTATGAAAACAAAATCAAGAAAGAGATTATTAATCTCTTCCGTAGCAATGCTTCTCGTGGCTATGCTCGCACTTGGTACAGCAACATTTGCTTGGTTCACAAAGGATACGCGTTCTTATGCTGACCAGCTTAACGCAAGAACAAGTAAAGTAAGTTCTCTCGTTCTTAGTAAGGAAGACAGATCAAACTGGCAGAGCCACATTCAGTATGGCGTAGATAACAGAATAATGTATCCTGCTTCTTCATCAAACGGAAGCCAGTGGTTCTATGCTAACGCTTCTGACGCTGTTACAGGTAAAGTTGACAAAGGATCAATCAAGGACGCAAAGGCAACTGGCACAACAACAGAAGACTATGTATTCATTGATGAACTTAACATTAAAAACGCTGGTGCAGTTAAGGTTAAGGATGTTAAGATTACATTTACACTCCAGGGCACAAATAGTGACTATGCTCGTGTAGCTCTTGTTCCTATCGGTGTCAAAGGTTCTGCTATTACAACTAACGGTACATTCGGTACAGGTACTGTATATGGTAAGAAAGATACTCCTTATCAGCCAATCAGCTCACTCGCAGGCGATTTAGGTGCTTCTATTACACCATCTACAACTTATGAAGTTAAAGTTCCAGATCTCGATGTAAATCAGGCTGCTTATTATGCCCTCTATGTTTGGTTTGAGGGTCAGGATGAAGACTGTGTAGATGCTAAATCAGGTCAGACGATTCCTGGACTCGTATTCGATGTAAATGGTACACCTGTTGATGATACGGCTAATGAAGGAAATTAAAGATTTATAAAAATTAGTTTCCAAAATTAATTTCGCAAAAATCTAAATGCAATGGAGACCCCTTATGAAAAAAGTTGTAAAAAGAATAGTAAACATAATAATTGACATTATTGTGATTTTGATTCTGGCAGTGTCGGTTTTAAGCGTTACATTGTCACTAACTTCCAAATCATCAGGGGTCCCCAATATTTTCGGCATTGCACCCCTCAGCGTTCTGACAGGTTCAATGGAGGACACAATCAACACAGGTGATATGATCCTCTGCGAGGTTACAAATGATCCCTCGTATGAATATGAAAAAGGTGATATTGTTACCTTCCCAATCACAGTCAACGGTGAGTCCGTTCTTAACACTCACCGAATTGTTGAGGTTGTTAAGGATGACAACATTACCTACTACAGAACACAGGGTGACAATAAGAAAACCAACCCAGAGCCCGATAAGGATCTTCAAACCTCTTCAACTATTGTCGCCAAATACACAGGTACGAAGATTGGCGGCGTGGGTAACTTTTTAAGCTTTATCAGAACTCAGCTTGGATTTTTCCTCTGCGTTCTGCTTCCGATGATTATTTTCTTTGTTTATGAAGCAATCCGAGTTGTTCTCAACCTCCTTGCCTACAATAAGGAAAAAACTCTCGAAGAGGCAAAGCTTGCGGTTGATTCCGCCGAGCTTACCGAAGAACAGAAAAAGAGAGCTATTGAGGAATATCTTGCCTCCGTCGGAGAAAATCAGGACAAGGCGGAAAATGAGCCCGAAGTACAAACACCTGCTGATGGCAATAATTCCGCTGATAATTCCGATTAAGTTATGACAAATTTGTCCCTAACGCATTCATAGCGTTTATCGTAACGGTATATTTCTTTCTCAGTCTCAAAGCTGAGAAAGAAATACAGTTACATACTGTAGGGGCGGTCATCGGCCGCCCGCCTTGAAGAAGCTGTCCTTTATGACAGATTTCAGATAGGAGAAATATCTTATGAAACGAAAACTTCCGATAAGGAAAAACATAAGACTTGAAAATTATGATTATTCTGACGGCGGCGGATATTTTATAACTGTGTGTGCCAAAGACAGAAAATGCTTATTTGGATATGTGAATAAGAACTGTGTAAAAATCAATTGTGATGAAAAAGACATGGTTCTGCTTTCCAATGTAGGGCAAATTGTCGAAAATGCAATTTGTCATATTGAGGAATCGTATAATCATCTTGTTGAATTGGATAAGCATATCGTTATGCCTAACCATATTCACCTTATCCTGTTTTTATCGGGCAGAAAGTCTGATGAAGGCGGGCGGCCAATGACCGCCCCTACTGTTTCGCAAATCGTGAATCAGTTAAAAGGAGCTGTAACAAAGGCTGTAGGCTGTTCCGTATGGCAGAAGTCGTTTTATGACCATATTATCAGGAACAAAGATGATTATGTAAAAATTTGGAATTATATCGACAATAATCCACAGAAATGGACTATGGATAAATATTATTGCGAATGGTAGTATCTTTATGCGGATATAAGCCGTTCACAGATTAAATTTCCCTGTAGGGGCGGTCATCGGCCGCCCGCCTTGAAGAATCTGTCCTTTATGACAGATTTCAGATAGGAATTTAGAAATGTGTTCTTACACAAAAGATGAGAGTAGATTTTTTTAAGGAGACGAAGTACCGTGGATACAGTATTTAAATTTCTTTTTGAATTTCTCGGTCAGTTTTTTGGCTCATTATGGTCAATAATCACCGGGTTATTTGGCGGAGTAGGCAATGCCTTTGATTTTTCCGCTTATGTAAACATTATTAATGCCTATACCACGGAGCTTGGCGGCCTCGCATGGGTAATTGCGATTATTGCCATTGTGCTTCTGGTAGCTGTGCTTGCACTTTGCGTATGGCTTATTGTCGTCGCTGTAAAAAAGTTTATTCGTTCGCACAGAAGAAGAAAAGATACAGATTCTCTTGTTAAAGAGGTTCAGGCACTCAACAAAGAGGTTATGAGACTCAACCTTGAAAAGGATAAGATTCTCTCTATGAAGGTTTCACAGATTGGTCTTAACCCCAACGAGATTTCAGAGCTTACAGGCGAAGAAATCGAGTCACTCAACAACGGCGAAGAAGAGGACACAGGCGAAAGCCGTTTCTACAAACTTACGGAAATCGACCACCTTTGGGCAGATTATGTTCCGCCGGTTTATGACAACGATATCACACTTCCCGAGTTCTGTGAGCGTTTTAGACTCTTTGCTTGTTCACAGCTTGGTCTTTACTACGATATTAAGCTTATCAGACTTTTTGTTGCTGCGTTTGCATCTACCAGACTTATTATCCTTCAGGGTATTTCAGGTACAGGTAAAACTTCACTTGCTTACGCCTTTGGTAAGTTTGTAAACAATCCTTCAATCGTTGCTTCCGTTCAGCCGTCATGGCGCGACAGAACAGAGCTTTTCGGTTACTTCAACGAATTTACAAAGAAGTTCAACGAAACCGAGCTTCTCCGTGCAATGTATGAGGCATCGTATAACGAAAACATCTATGCGGTAATCCTCGATGAAATGAACATCGCTCGAGTTGAGTATTACTTTGCCGAGATGCTTTCAATTCTTGAAATGCCGTCAAGAGATGAATGGGTTGTTGATATCATCCCGAACTCTTGGCCGTCTGACCCGAAGCATATCGTGAACGGTCAGCTCAAAATTCCGCCGAATATGTGGTACATCGGTACTGCGAATAACGATGACTCGACATTTGCTATCACAGATAAGGTTTATGACCGTGCTATGCCGATTAACATCGACACAAAGGGTGTTCCTTTTGAAGCACCTCTCACAGACTCTGTATACATTTCATACAAACATTTTGAGTACATCCTCAATGCCGCTAAGGTTCAATTTGTTGTTTCGGAAGAGAACCTCAAAAAGATTGCCCTTCTGGATGATTATGTTATTGAGCATTTCCGTATAGCTTTTGGTAACCGTATTGTAAAACAGCTTCGTGACTTTGTTCCTGCTTATGTCGGAACAGGCGGTACAGAGCTTGACGGTCTTGACTATGTTCTTGCCCGCAAGGTATTTAGAAAATTTGAGTCACTCAATCTTTCATACATTCGTGATGAAATAGATGGCCTTTGTGCGTATATTGACGAGCTTTTCGGCGAAGAAAATATGACTGAGAGCAAGGATTATCTCCGTATGCTCAAGAAGCTTGTATAATTTTAGCAATTCAGGGCGAACTCTGTTCGCCCTTTGCTTGGTGAAAGGACTTTGTCCCTTTAGCGGTAAAACTATCTGATTGGAGAAAAATCAATGGCTGATTTTGGTAAATATTTCAGAGCATATATGTATATGCAGGACATTCTGAAAAATGATTTTACTTACAATTACATAACAGAAGGCCTTAAGGACGGCGATAAGGGCGAGGATAAGCTCGACGGTAAGACCAACGAAAAGGTAATTGATATGGAATGGGTTGTTGCCATTGAGGAAACACTTCCGTACATTCAGAAAGCAATAGACGAACAGCGCCGTTTTATTAAGCAGGTTGACAATGTTGTTAGAGTTGAGCTTGCAAAAAAGATTGGCCCCGAGTCTGTTAAGCACCTTTCGCAGCACACTAACTTTATCGCCAAGGTTGAGGGTGATATGGTAACGCCTAACAAAATCCTCACAATTGAGCGTGAAGAAAGCTTTGCTATTTATGAAAACCGTGTGCTTATGACACTGATTCGCAAAGCGCTTCATTTTGTTGACGATAAATATTCAAAAATGAAAGATGTGCCGAACGACAGCTATAATAAAATTTCTATGGTTCGCCACATTGATTTTAATGAGAAAAAAGTAGATTTTAATCTTAACTATATAAATGAATCTCACGAAACTCTTGCAGATGACCTTGATGTTCTTGATGTTTCTCAGCTTTCGGACTTTGACCGAATCAGAAGAATCAGAACAACCCTTAATGAGTTTTTAAACACTCAGTTGATTAAGGAAATCTCAAAAGAGCCTGAGGTTCGTCCTCCGCTCATGCAGACCAACCTTCTCAAAAAGAACCCCAACTTTAAAAGAGTGGTTGAGCTGTGGAACTTTCTCGACAGCTACAAGCGTAAAGGCTTTGAGGTTGTAAGCGAGGAATACAACGGTAAAATGACAGATACTGTTCAGCAGGATGTTTACTTTGCGATGGGATTCCAGCATTTTATGATGTCTATTGCTACAAACCCGGCACTTCGTTCAATCCTTAAGGAACAGTACGACGCTGAAAATGCACGAATTGCCGAGGAAGAATCAAAGCCGCAGAAGGCCCGCGAGGCGGTTATGAAGGCACAGCTTGATGCTGTTCGTAAAGAGGAGATGGAAATCCGCCTTCGTGAAATCCGTGAACGCGAAAAGAAAATTCTTGACCTCACGAATGAAATCAAGAATTTAAAGGTTATAATTGATCAGAAAGAACAGCAGATTCTCACTCTTAGGGGCAGGGTTTCTGCTCTTGAAGACCAACTTGAAGAGGTTAAGAAAGAGCTCCAGCAGACAAAACTCAAGTTGATGGAGGCAGAAAAGAGAATTGCCGAGCTTGAGGAAGAAAATCAGCAGTTAAAAGATACTATTGAAGAGTTGAATAAAACGATTGATGAACTCAATCAGACTATTGACACACTCAATAAAAAAATAGTAGAATTAAATAACAGAATTCTCGTGCTTGTGCAGGAGAATGCTCGTTTGCAGACAAAGGTGAAAGAGCAGGAAGCTGTTATCGCCGAGCAGAAGGCTCATATTGCAGAGCTTGAAACTCAGGTTGCCGAACAACTTGCAAAGATTACGGCTCTTACGGAAAACCTTGAAAAATGTCATGCGCAGATTGAAGAGGATAACCGCAGGATTACCGACCTAACCGAGAAAAATGAAAATCTTACGGAAACACTTCAGAATGAGCGTGTTCAGCACAGGGACACAGTCAATAAAATGAATGCTGATTTTGCTGAAGAAAAACAGCAGATGAACGACGCTCATTCGGCAGAGGTTGAATCGCTTAACCATAAATTCAACGATGCAGAGGTTGAACATAACACTTATGTAGCAAAGCTGAATGCGGATTTTGCGGCAAAGGCAAATGAAACAGAGCAAAAGCATCTTAAAGAACTTGCAGATAAAGAAGAAACTCACAAGAATGAACTTGCTGAAATTAAGGAAGCCAACCTTAAATCATCAGCCGCAAGCAATGCCGCTCACGCTTCTGAGCTTAAAAAGGCATACAAATCGGTTGACAAAAAGGTTGAACAGGCAGAAAAGGCTTGCGAAAAGCGTATGAAAGCCAAGGTTGCCGAGATTAAAAAAGAGGCTCAGGCTGAAATTCGCAAAGCCGAAAAGAAAGCAGGCGAAAAAATCAGCCTTGCTAAGGAAGAAGTCAAGTCAATTAAGGATGTCGGCGATTTGTTCGTTCGTGACTTCGGATTCGGCAGTGTTGCTGTTGTTTCTAAATATGCCGAAGAGCTTGCAAAATTCGGCAAGCTTTCAATCGCAGACGAGCTTATGGACGCTCAAAAATATGTAAGATCACTTTGCATTTGCAGAAGCAAAAAGGGTGTTATGCTTGCAGGATATTCCCGTAACGGTGCAGATGCTTACAAAATCTATAAAAAGCAGGCAGACCTTGAAGTTGCTTTTTCGGATTTGTGTTCAAAGCTGAAAAGTGCCGGAAGGCTTCCGCTTGTGATAACATTCTCAGGAGTTGACAGACCGTTTGCAATGAACTTTGAAAACATTGTTCGTGAGTCAACAGGCAAAAAAACTACTGTTGTTCATAACAAAACATTGAAGGCTGACGGATTTGTTGCAGTTTACTATAGTGTAGAATAAGGGGCAAAAATGAAAAATTCTACTGCGCCCAACAGAAAAACGGGCAGAATGATTGCTAAAAATTTAATAGTTCTGTTCACTGTTGCACTTGCCGGCTTTTGCGGCATTCAGGCGTGGTTTACGGATAAGCAGTCAGCCGAAGCCGATGGCATCAACATTGAGTGTCAGGCACCTGACGGTATTGAAATTGCTGTTGTTAAGCACAAAGATCCGGCTCCGACGGATGATGCAGCGTACAAAAATACGATTGAATTGAACAGCGAAAATTATTCGTTTATCGGTGATATCAAGATGACTGAGGTTTCGAGCGACGGATGCACATTTTATAAGCCGCCCCTCAAACAGGAAAACGGAGTTGCTTCTCCTATTCTTGATGTTGCCGACTGGGATCTTGCCGACTATTCGGTTCACTACCTTTCTTTTGACCTGTATGTTCGTTCAAAATCCAAGTTCGATATTTATCTGGACAGTAAATCTAAAATCAGTCCGAATGCAAAAAATCTTATAGGTGAAAATGCAGATAATAAGAGTGATTTCGGTGAAAGCGGTGACTCAAAGGGAATTTCAAGAGACTGCGTAACCGGTGCGGTAAGGTTTTCGGTTGCAAATTATGATACTAACGAAACAAAGCTTTTGTGGATTCCTGCTCCGAACATTTTTCTTAATGTAAACTCAGATACAACACAGTATTCTGTAAACACAGACAAGAGTTCGGGCAAATCATATTCGCACGTTTATTATGAAAAAGACGGTAGTAGATGGGTTAAAAAATCCGTTTCCGCCAATGACGGTTCACCACTCGGCCAGGTTTTTGTTGCAAACAGCGACGGCTTTACAACCAAAGGGGATTACACATACGAGCTTGGTGAAAAGAAAAAAATTATGTCTTTGGAAAAGGACACAACTCAAGACGGCATATACAAAGGAATGGTAACCTGTAATATGTGGGTTGACGGCGAAGACGCAGAGGCAAGACTTGCCCTTGTAAACGGAAAGTTTAAAGCAAACCTTGTTCTCTCAAAGGGCGATTAACAATAAAAATCAGGAAAGGAGCAATGAAGTATGAAACTGAAAGAAAGAATGCAGAACTCGTTTTTTGCACTTTCCGATAACAGACTTCTCGGCAGAAAAAAGCTCGCAATTTCATATGTATCATTGTTCCTTGTTTTTACTCTTGTGCTTGTAACAACGGTGGCATGGTTTACCGTAAAAGATACGGCAAGTATTAATTCTCAGGCGTTTTCACTTGAGTCAAGTGCGGCACTCCGTGTCAATGACGGTCAGGAAGATCTTTCAAACCACCTTGTTGTTAAAGGCTTTAAGCTTGAAGAGGCTTCAAGCGTTGACGGAAGGAATATGTTCTTCCCGTCAGAGGGCAACTTTAAGGATTCAACATCTGCCATGAAATTCCGTGAAGGAACTGCTGGCGACAGGAATAAAACATATGTATATAAGGATTTTAAGCTTAATGCCGATTCAGATATGACAAATGTTTATGTCAAAGGTTATAATATTACAATTACTTCGGCAGACGGTAATGTTCTCGGTAAGTTTGACGGCTCAACCGAGATTATTCGTGACGATAAAGGCGTTCCTGTCGATCAGAAGGTCTATGATCCTTGTCCGTTAAGACTTGCGTTTATTACCGACAGCAGTAAAACTCCTACTGTAATTGATCCAAGTGCTCTTATTGACGAGCATGCTAAAAATTATAATGCAGTAAGCTCAACAAATATGAACGGCTCTCCTGCTACGAAGCTTTCATCATGCAAGACATTTTCTGATTTCTATTTCTATTCAGGCGAAAGCTTGTTCACGCTTTTAGGTCAGAAACCTCTTGATGTAACATTGGTAGCATGGTTTGAGGGTGCGTATGAAGATCAGTCTGTTTATGATAAGTATGCAGGCGCATCGGTTACAATTGATGTTGAACTCGAAAGTAACTACAATGATATGGAGGCTATCACCTTTATTGATAAAACAAGAGGCGATGATGGCAATGAGAAACCGTGGATTAAAACAAATGACTGTATAGTTACCATGCAGTATAAAGATACTGATGCAACTCAGAAAACTGTCGTTATGAAAGATCTTGGTTCGGTAGACGGATATGACACATGGACAGCTGCGTTGCCAAAAGATGTAATAACAGATATAAGCTTTTTCAGATTCAGTACAACGAATAATATAATATATAACTCATGGCACACCAAGAAAGATGTGAACAACGAATTGAGCGATACGGCAAAAGGGTGGATAGCTGATAACGTTGATAACAAAGATTTGTATCCGTTACAGGAAAGCAGAATTGTAAACGGTAACCGCAGCCTTGTTTATACTGCCAGGAGAGGTAACGGTTATAGTAAAACCGATAATACTGCTCAAAGACTGTCCCCTTGTATCGGATACTGGGATTATAGTCCGAGTGGCTCAACTGTTGAAACAACAACACCTTCAACCACAACTCCGACAAGCGGAGGAGGATCTTCCGAAGATCCTGAAGTAAATACAAGTGTGTATCTCAACATTCCGGGTAATAATAAACAGTGGCTCAGAGATTATCTTAAAAGCGGAAATTATCAACCTTATGTAGTTTATAAATATGAAGGCAAAGAAACAAACCATTTGATGAAGTTTGAATCTGACGGTGCAAGGTGTACACTTGATAACTGCAGTGCGCCGAGAGGCTCACGAGTTATCGGATTTAAGTTTGTGAACGAGAAAGGTAATCACACTCTGCTTATTCCGGCAAAGAATGAATATATGTTCTCCACATCGTTCAATGTTTCTTATGAAGTAAACAACGATGATACCGCAACATATCATTAATAATGCAAAATATAAAAAGGAGGTGTCACAATGAAAGAGAGATTTGCTCTTTTGGCGGCTTATTTTAAAGAAAAGCTTGCAATCGGCAAAAAGTCGGGCAAAGAAAAGAGAAAAAGCATGATTTTAAGCATTGTGGCACTTGTTGAAGTGTTGGCAATCGCTATCGTGTCGGTTTCTGCATGGGTGGAAACAATTTCAACCATTAAGCTTGATTTGAACAACGGTACAATTGATAACTATGTGTTTACCAACGCTAACATTGGCTACGGTAAAGGCTATGACGGAAAGACAATTGATCTTACAAAATATTTTCGTCAGGCAGGCGATGTTCACCTTGCCTCTGCAACAAGCGCAAACGGCACAGATATTTATTTTCCGACCTTAACTGCAAACGGCGAGCCGTCTGCTACATACAGAAAGGCTACTGTAAACGATAAGAATGTCAACTACATTGATTTTTCTTTCAATGTTACCGCAAAGGGAACAAAGGCGTCATTCTATTTTGATAAGGTTCCAACAATCAAGGTTAACGATGCTGATGCAGACGAGGGAAAGCTTCGTGTTTCATTCGTTTGTGACGGCATTAATACGGTTGTCTGCGGTAAGAGCAACAGCACGGCAAAGGTTGTTGCCGGTACAAACCTGAATATCAAAGGACAGGAAAATGTCAAATCTTTCGGTTCATACACGGGTTCAACAGCAGAAAGTCCTCTTTTTACCGTTCCGGCAGATTCAAAACCGCACAAGGTTACAATGCGTGTGTGGTTACAGGATGACAGCAGAAAGACAAAGTATGCCGGACAGACTGTTACAATTGAGAACTTCAAGCTTATCACTCAGAGTCCCCAGGCCGGAGAATTGACTTTTTACGATAAAACAACGGGCGATCCATCTCTCGGTGCGGGTTGGGCTACCAAAAACAATCGTGCAATCTGGATTAACCAGACCGGCAAAAGCGAGTATGAAAAGCTTTCAAAGGATTCGAGCGGTAACTATTTTATTAAGCTCGGCTCAGAATATACAGATAAGCCTAACGCAGCAGTTACCTTCTACAGCTGCGAACCAAACGTAACATCGAATCCGCAGAAAAGCTATGTTGCAAAATGGACAACAACTCTGCAAGCTGGTGTTGATGCCGATTCACAGACATTCACAGCCTACGGATATAAGGATTCATCAAATAACGGCTACGGCACATGGGGAGAGGTTCAGAAAATTCTCCTCTCAAGTGAAGATGCAAGTACATTGCCGATGACACAGGTTGACGGAAAGTATCTTGCGGTTGATATGTATGTTCAGGGCAGTTCAACTCCGATAGCAATGACTTTTGAACCGAATGAAAAAGCGTCACTCAGCGGTTGGGTTGCATATTTGCCCAATCCTAACAGCGATGCCGCACATTCGATTATATTCAAATTTACTTACAATGGCAAAGATTACAGCGTAAGCGCACCGAACAGAAATTCTTCGGTGAACTATGTTATTACTTCACAAAACACAGGCTACTGGGCACCTCCGGCTATTGTTTCCGTTTATTCTACATGTAAGGATGAAAAGGATAATAAAGCACCAATGGGCACAGTAAGCGTAACAGGCGGTATGGACGGCGCAACAAGCGTTAAGGTTACAAAGGGTACAACCGTCACTCTTAATGCAAAACCGACCAGTAACAAATACAGATTTATCGGTTGGTACTCTGACCCCGAATTTACAGCTCCAGTTCCCCTCAGCAACGGTGCTTACCAAGCAAATGATACATCAGCCGAGCATAAGTTTTATGCAAAATTCCAAAGACAGTACAAGGTTGAGGCAAAAGCTGTTTCGGACGGAGCAGTTGCAAACAGCACAGGTGGTACTGTTAAGATTTCAGGCGGCGAAGAGGGCCCATACGCTGTCGGTTCGTACCTTGAGGGGCAGAATACATCAATCACAGCCACACCAAAAGAGGGCTATGACTTCATGGGTTGGTATTCTGACGAGAACTGCACAATACTGGAAAGTCAGGATCTTACGCTTTCAATTAATAATATTCAGGCCAATCATTTGTATTATGCCAAATTTATGATTAAGCAGTTCTCGGTAACAGCGGTTGCAAATCATCCGAATGATAAGAAAAACAGCACAGTACAGTTTTCTTCACCGTCATCCGAGCCTTCTAATACAAGCGTTACCGTCAAGGTAAACTACAACGGTTCTGCAACTTTTGTTGCGAATGCAGGCGAGGGTTATGAGTTTGACGGCTGGTATTCGGACGAAAACTGTCAGACACCTGTCAGTAATACGACTCCGTACAAAGTAAGCAGCATAAAGGCTGACTATACTCTGTATGCAAAATTCAAGATTATCAACCTTAATCTCAAAGTTTATTCAGTAACAGAGGGAAATATCGACGGAGCAGGCGGTACGGTTCAGCTTGGAACTGATGCCCCTGCCGCACAGATAGAGACAACTGTTGAGTGGGGTACGCTTGCCACACTCACGGCTAAAGAAAATGCCAACTATGAGTTTAAGGGTTGGTTTATCGATCCGCAATGCAGTATAAAGGCAGACAGCAATATTCTTAATAATTGTCATTACACAGAGAATACAGTGCAAACTGCGGCAATAAAGAAGGATTTGACTCTGTATGCAGAGTTTTCGGATGTATCATCTCGCAAAGTTACCGCTAATGCCGTGTTCGGCGGAAATATTGTCGATACAGCAGGTACTGTTCAGGCAGGCAATTCGCCGGAAGGTGCAAAATCAACTGCGGTGGTTACCAACGGTGACAGAGTAACTCTTGTTGCAAAAACAAATCCAAATTATAAGTTTATGGGTTGGTATTCCGACATGGAGTGTACAACAACAAACCTTGTATCAACGAAACAACAGCTTGTTCTTACAAATGTCGATGCCAATTGCGAATACTACGCATTGTTTAAGCTGCAGTCATTTTCAGTCACCGCAGTTGTTGACGATGATTCAGTAGGTACGGTAAAGTTTACCGCACCTGAAGCAGTCGGACCGTCAACTGCAGTTACAGTTTCGGTGGATTATGACGGAAGTGCAACATTTGTTGCAACCCCTGCCGAGGGCTATGACTTTGACGGTTGGTATAACGATTCAAGCGTTACTCCAGTCAGCAACGAGGCAACTTATGTTTGTGAAAACATCAAAGATAGCTTTACTTTACATGCAAGGTTCAAGCTTAAAGAATTTAAGGTAAAGGCCTCAGCCGTACTTAACGGAGCAGTCAGCAATGCATGCGGTACTGTTCAGGCAGGCGACAAAACAGCCGCAAGCACAGTTTCTACTGTTGCAAAGTGGGACGAGAGTGTTGCACTGACAGCTACTCCAAAGCCGGGTTATTCGTTCAGCGGTTGGTACACAGACCTTGCCTGCAAACAACCGTATACAGACAATTACAAAAACAATCCTTTGACAACGGTTATCAAGGCTAACACAACTGTTTATGCTAAATTTGAAGTTGAACAAAAGCGTGATGTTTATCTGCAAGTTCCTAATGAATGGAAAACATATAACGATGGTGCAAATACATCAAGTATTGCCTTATATATGTGGCAAGGTGGTACATCACATTGGTTTGACATGACTCTTGTTGAGGGAAATGTTTACAAGGCTGAAATTACAAATGAGAGCGATTATAATTGGATTTCTTGTGAAAATTATATTTTTGTAAAGATGAAAAACACAAGCGATAATAGTTATGACTCGAATAATAAGTGGAATAATAAACTTGTACAGACAAAGAATATAGAAGGTAGGGATTCCGGTTGTAATTGCTATGTAATAACATCGTCCGGTGATAAAGATCAAGCTTTCGGCAAATGGACAACCTACCCGTTTGCCAGCTATGAAGTTGTTCTTGATGCCGTAAGCTATAAATCAGCAGGCTCTACGGAAACAAACGGCTTTACAGGCGGTAAAGTCAGCGTTGGCGGTGTTGAGCACACAAGTGCCGTAACAAATACATATCCCGCCCAGACAACCGTTACGGCAACAGCTGTTTGCAATGAAGGTTATCAGTTTGCCGGCTGGTTTTCCGACAGCGACTGCATAAATAAGGTTGCAAATAATGCCGAACTCAGTTTTTTAGTAACTTCTCCGGTTCATTATTATGCGAGGTTTATAAAGAGTGAGACCAAGACTTACTACTTTATGCCTAACGATGAATGGAAGAAGGATGCAAGATTTGCAGCCTATGTTCACAATTCAACTAATAACGACTATAAGTGGTATGATATGACATACGATGAGGCTTTAAGTTGTTATTCATTTACACTTACGGTTTCTGACGGTTATAATGAAGTGATTTTCTGCAGAATGAACGGCTCAACTATTGAAAATAATTGGAATAACAAATGGAATCAGACACCAGGTGTCAATAAAGGTTATGTAAGTTTACCGACCGACGGAAAAAATTGTTATAAACTTAACGACGGTGTGGAAGACTGCGGTGGTTCTTGGACAACAAAGTAAAATTAAAGGTTAAATCAACGGAGGTGAAACCATGAAGAAATCAAAATTTGCAATTGTAATCGCACTCGGACTTGTACTTTGCCTGCTTTGCGGTGTGACCACGACTTTTTCATGGTTCAGCCGTCCTCGAACCGAATCGGGTAACTCTCTCAGGTGGAGCGGTCAGTACAAAATCAGCAACGGTCAGAACATCAGCATCAAAACCGTTGAGTCAAGAGATGACGGCTCTACTTTCGGTGAAAATGAAGTTACTGATTTCGGAGGTTCTCTGGAGGCAGGAAAGAGAAGATATTTTTGCACCGAAATTTCTAACTCGGGCAATGCCGAACAGAATGTTTCGCTTTTTATAAGAGGTCTGAAAACAAGCGGTACGGCATCTGCTTCGGGACTTTATGTCGGCGTCAACAAACCGCTCAAGACATATAGGTCTTATAATGATATTGTCGGTAGTAACAGTACATATACGAAAACTTCGCACGGAAAATACAGATTTTATTTTGATACAAACAATGTATTATCTTGGAAAGATTCCGCTACAACAATCAGAATTCGTTACGGAACAGGTGATGTCACAACCCCAAAGTGGCAGGGCGATCCTATTGTTATGACACCAATCAGCGGTCAGAGCACACGGGTGTTGTATGTTGATGTACCTGTAACCGCAAAAGTTGTGCAATTTTATGCTAACGATGACAATACCGGTGCTAATGCTACACCGTATATGCTGTTGAAAGCTTATTGTCCGAATTTGGCTGTTGATAACTGCTATAAGTTTACTTTGAGGGCTGGAACAGGATATAACAATAACCATAACTGTGATACATATTCTTTTGGTAAGCCTTTAACTGACTGTGCTAACTTTATCAATTGTTACAACAGTATTAACATTCCGCTTGGCTCAACATTCAACGCAGGTCTTGTTGCAGGAACAGATTACGTAGGTAGCAGTATAAGCTATTCGTCATCATCAAACGGCGTGTTTACAGTCGATGCAAACGGTGTAATTACTCCTGTGGCTGAGGGTAATGCAGAGCTCACAACCACAATTAAGGGCGGTGCATATGGAGATACCTATTCCGTAACCACGGAAATCAGTGTTACATCTGCAAGCACAGATTCAATAGACACACCTATTGTGACAAACCTTGAAATCAAGCCGAAAGCTACTGACGGACCTACGGTTTCAAAGGTGTATTGGTACATCAAGAATGAATCGTCATCAACAATAACATACACGCTTGATGATGTTTATATCTCGCTTTAAAATTTTAAATTTTTAAATTTACAAAAGGGTTGTTTTTACAGCCCTTTTTTATTATAATTTATAATCGGTAGCAGAGAATAAAATCCGCCCGTAAGCAAGGGTAGAAAAAATAGATAGTATTTGCAACAAAATCCGATAAATGTTGCAAAGTTGTTGTTATTCTGTAGGGGCGTTCATCGGACGCCCGCAAGTAACCGCACAAATTATATGTAAAACATATTTTATAAATACCACAATGTAATTGTTATACTGTAGCGGCGAACCGTGTTCGCCAATCGTTTTGGTTGTAAAACCAAAACGAACATATACGCACTTTCGTTATATAAAATAATGTGTTAATAAACAAATAGTTTCATCAAGGCGGGCGGCCAATGACCGCCCCTACTGACACGAACTGAGGACGGCAACATGCCGTGGAGGAATTTATGGATAAAAATAACGATTTTGAAAATGCGGTTGAAGTGACATCTGTAACAACCGAACACCCCAAATCAAAAAATAGAATAAGGAAAAGGCATGAATCAAAGCTTCGCAAAACCCTGCGGATAATTAAAAATATAATTTGCTGGGGAGTGCTTGCAATACTTGTGCTGACCGTAATTGTGTTTATGGGTTCAAAGGTGAACGGAAAAACACCTTCGCTTTTCGGATATTCCGTGCTACGAGTTTCAACGGGCAGTATGCAGCCCGAGCTTATGATCGGCGATGTTATTCTCGGAAAGAGCGTTGACAATCCGACCGCCCTCAAGGTTGGCGATATTATTACTTATCGTGGCAGTGGGCAGACCGAGGGACTTCTCGTGACTCATAAGGTTGTAGTTGCACCGTATAAAACCTCTGACGGCACATATAAGCTACAGACAAAGGGCATTGCAAACGATGCTCCCGACCCTGAAATTTCAACCGATGATGTGCTTTATATTATGGTGTGTAAGCTTGAATTCATTGACACATTGTACAACCTTTTCTTCTCACCGTGGGGACTGCTGATTTTTATTGCGGCGCTGCTGCTGATATTCATTGATGAGCTTATCGTTATAATACGAATACTTACGGGACATGACAAATCACCGAAGGACAGCGACATCAACGAAATTATAGACCGTTTGCAGAAGGAAAAATTGCAACAAAAGGCTGAATCCGACAACGATACAAAATCGAAAGAATAAATAAAAGCTGAATATATTTAATTTCGGACGAAAGGAAAATTCTCTTTTCGTCCGTTTTTTGTTGGCGAAAAAGACAAAGCGGAAAAATGGTGAAAATAGCTTTTATATGGGCTAAAATCGGCTTTTTAGTTGCATTTTTGGGCGATTTGTGGTATATTTTATACGGTCAAATTTGACCGTAACATACTGATTGTGTTTAGAAATTGATATGTTAAGGGTGGTTTCATGGATTACAAATTAATAGCGCTTGACATTGACGGTACGCTGACAAACTCCCAAAAGGAGATTACTCCCCGTACAAGATATGCTCTTATGGAGGCGCAGAAACAGGGCAAGAAAATTATTCTTGCGTCAGGCAGACATCCCGTAGGAATTATGCCGATAGCAAAAGACCTTATGCTTGACCGTTTCGGCGGTTTTATTATGGCGTTCAACGGCGGCAGGATTATCAATTGCGAAACAGGCGAAACTATGGTGAGCAAGCTGTTTCCGCTTGAATATCTTCCCGACATCGTGAATGTTTTGAAGGATTCAAACATTACAATCAACACATACGATGACAGGCGAATCATCTCGGATAATAAGGTTAATGACTATACCTATGTTGAAAGGGACGTTATCAAGGCTGAAATGGTTGTTGTTGACGATTTTATCTCATCTGTAAGATTTGATATCAACAAAATTCTTCTTGCAGGCGAACCCGATGAGCTTGATAAGTATCAGAAAATTCTTGCAGACCGTTATGACGGCTTGCTCGATGTATATAAAAGCGCACCTTATTTTCTTGAGATTATGCCGTTCGGTGTTACAAAAGGCTCAATGCTTCCGCTTTTGCTTGATAAACTCAAGATTAAAAGGGAAGAGCTTGCCGCTTTCGGTGACAACTACAACGATATGACAATGATAGGTTATGCAGGCTTCGGCGTTGCAATGGGTAATGCTGAAACCGATGTAAAGAAGATTGCCGATTACATCTGCGAATCAAACGATAATGACGGTATTGCAAACACACTTGATAAATTCGTTTTAAAGCAATAGTCGCACAAAGTTTGAACCTAATATAAGCTTGAAAATATAAAATATAATTTAACGGAGCGTCAGATTTGAATTAACCCTTTAAAAGAGTTGAAAAAACAGAATCTGTCGCTCCTTTTTGTATATAATAGCCAAATTGAGGGCTTAATCTTTGGCGGCATCAAAGTTGTAATAATTCTTTAAAAGAAAAATATATGAGGCTGTCTAAATTATAATATAATTGTATGTTATGTTGTACAAAGTATAACAAAAGGAGGAAAATCTATGGCAAAAATCAAAAAATTGCTTGCTTTGATTTTGTCGATTTGCGTAATTTGCACGGTATCTGTTATGTCCGTAAGTGCGGCTAATACAGATGACGATAACGACACTTCGGCATCAAGCACAATCACAGTACATTACTACTGTGAGGAAGGCACGCCCACAATCTATTATTGGAACAGTCTTCCGAAAAACATCAGCACGGAGTACCCCGGCGTTAAGATGACTTCCGAGGGAAACAACTACTACAAGTACACTTTCAACGATGTAACAAAAATCAATATGATGTTTGTTACAAACGGAAAGCAGTCTGCGGAACTCACAAGAAACACAGGCGAGTGGTGGTACAAAAATAAGAGATGGTCAAGCAAAAATCCTGAAGATATGCAGGAATTTGACCGTGTTGACATGCGTGAAGACACAATTTATTTTGTAATCACAACCCGTTTCTATGACGGTGACACAGGTAACGATGTTCATTGCTGGGATGACTCACAGGCAAACAACCCCGACAGCGATCCCGCATGGCGTGGTGACTTCAAAGGTCTTATCGACAAGCTTGACTACATCAAGGCTCTCGGATTCAGCGCAATCTGGATTACTCCTGTTGTAACAAATGCGTCAGGCTACGATTACCACGGCTACCATGCAATGGACTTCTCAACAGTTGATGTTCGTTATGAGAGCGACGGCGCTACATATCAGGATCTTATTGATGCCGCTCATGAAAAGGGCATCAAGATTGTTCAGGATATCGTAGTTAACCATTCAGGTAACTTCGGTGAGGCAACTCTTGCTCCTATGTTTACAAAGGAATACGACTCAATTCAGGATCTTGCTTCTGTAGATTGCATGAAGGTTATTGAGGGAAGCGACTTTGCTAAAACATTCCCGAACTACGATGACCTTGAGCCTAAGTATCAGTATGCCGCAAGACTTAATATCATGAAGGATACTAAGGAGCTTGACTCCGGTAATCACGACACGGAAAACTACTATCACCACTTCAAAGACCTCAGCTGGGAAAGCCCGACTGTACAGACAGGTCAGATTGCCGGTGACTGCGTTGATATCAACACAGAGAATCCTACAGTTGCTAATTACCTTAACGACGTTTATAACAACTATATCAACATGGGCGTTGACGCTTTCAGACTTGATACTGAAAAGCACGTTTCAAGACTTACACTTAACCAGTATTACTTCCCGTCATGGCTCAAGACAGGCGGTAAAAACTTCTTCATCTTTGGTGAGGTTTGTACTCGTGTAAGTGAATTCTGGAACCACAACATTCCTGCAATTTCAGCTCCGTTCTATACATGGGCTGAATCAGACAGCCAGTACATCGATTCATTTACAAATGATCAGGCTGCAAACATTAATCTTACACTTAAGCACTATGACAGCAACGCAAGTACAGCAAATCAGCCCACATCTGATAATGTTTATCTTGACGGTCTTAAGTATCACACACCTGATTACAGCAAGGCAAACGGCACAAGCGTAATCGACTTCCCGATGCATTGGAACTTCTCAAATGCAAGCAACGCATTTACCCGTGCTTGTGAAGAAGATCCGTACTACAATGACTCATCATGGAATGTAACATATGTTGATTCTCACGACTACGGTCCTGATATGGACAGCCGTTATGACGGCGGTACACAGTCATGGGCTGAGAACCTTGATGTACTCTTTACTTTCCGTGGTATTCCGTGTCTTTACTACGGTTCTGAGCTTGAGTTCCAGAAGGGTGTTCCTATGGACGTAGGTCCTAACGCACCTCTTTCAACAACAGGTCGTGCATACTTCGGTGACTACCTCGAGGGCGACGTAACAGCTACAGACTTTGGTACATATTCTAATGCAAGCGGTGCTGTTGCAAGCACACTTGAAGCACCTCTCGCTGTTCATATTCAGCAGCTCAACAGAATCAGAAGAGCAGTTCCTGCACTTCAGAAGGGTCAGTATACAAGAAGCAAGACTTATGTTGACGGTAATATGGCATTCGTTCGCCGTTACACACAGGGCGCTACAGACAGCCTTGCTTGTGTAACTATCTCAGGCGGTGCTACATTCAAGAACCTTCCTAACGGCAAGTATATTGATGCAGTTACAGGCGATGTTAAGTATGTTACAGACGGCACACTTACAGTATCTTCTGTTGGTAGGGCTAATATGAGAGTTTATGTTTGCTGTGCAGACGGTTTCACCGGAATTGACGGTCAGATCGGCACTAATGGCGCATATCTCAAGTAATAAAATAATGTTATTTTTTACGGAGCAGGTTTTTCCTGCTCCGTATTTTTCTGCCCTAAACCCTCAAATGACGGATTGCAAATTTATATCCGTCAAAATTATACTTCATTTATAAATAAACATCCCGAAAGTTGCATAATGATGAATAAAAAGACAGAAAATTATGCAAATTCTACATATAAGGTTTAAAATCGTTATGACACTTCTGCAAGAATTGTACCTTTTCTTTTTTTAAAAAATGTGCTATAATATATAAAATATAGTTTCAATTTATTGTGAATTTTAAAAAGGAGTGTTTTTTATGACAAACAGCGAGTATTCGGATGTTACACCGCAGATTCATGCTCTGGCTCAGAAAATGACGCATAACTCCGTTATTGATACAGATTTATACAGTAAGTACAATGTAAAAAGAGGTCTGCGTGACCTTGACGGTAAGGGTGTTCTCACAGGTCTTACAGATATTTCTACAATCACACAGAATAAGCTTGTTGACGGAAAGCTTGTTCCTTGCGAGGGTGAGCTTCGTTACAGGGGTTATAATGTAAAGGATATCGTTGACGGTATTCTTGAGGATGACCGTTTTGGTTTTGAAGAGGTTACATATCTTCTTCTCTTTGGCGATATGCCTAACGAAGAACAGCTTAAAGACTTTAAGGAGCTTCTCGTTCAGTACAGAACCCTTCCTCAGCACTTTGTTCGTGATGTTATCCTCAAGGCCACAAGTAACGATATGATGAACTCAATAGCAAGAAGTGTTCTCACACTTTTCTGCTATGATAAGAACGCTAACGATACATCAATCGACAATGTTTTAAGACAGTGTATACAGCTTATCTCAGTATTCCCTCTTTTGTCGGTTTACGGCTATCACGCATATAATCACTATCAGCGTGATAACAGCCTTTATATCCACCGTGCAGAGCCTACGATGTCAACAGCCGAGGTTATTCTGTCGCTTCTTCGTCCCGACAGACACTATACTCCGCTTGAGGCAAAGGTTCTTGATATGGCGCTCATTCTCCATATGGAACACGGCGGCGGTAACAACTCAACATTTACAACACATGTTGTAACATCATCGGGTACTGATACATACTCGGCAGTAGCTGCGGCACTTGCATCACTCAAAGGTCCTAAGCACGGCGGTGCAAATGTTAAGGTTTACTATATGTTTGAGGATCTCAAAAAGCATGTTAAGGACTGGGAAGACGAGGACGCTCTTGAAGATTATCTTGAAAAGCTCCTTGACAAGCAGGTTTTTGATAAAAAAGGTCTTATCTACGGTATGGGACACGCAGTTTATACAATTTCCGACCCCCGTCAGCAGATTCTTCACGGTGCTGTTAAAAAGCTTGCGCTTGCCGAAGGTCACAATGATGAATTTGATCTTTATGAGAGAGTTGAAAGATTGGCTCCGAAGGTTATCGGCAGAAAGCGTAAAATCTATAAGGGCGTTGCCGCAAATGTCGATTTCTACAGCGGACTTCTTTACAGCCTTCTTGATATTCCGTGCGAGCTTTATACTCCGCTTTTTGCAACAGCTCGTATTACGGGTTGGAGCGCACACAGACTTGAGGAGCTTATCAACTGCGGTAAGATTATCCGTCCTGCATATATGAGCATTTCCGAAAACAAGGAATATGTTGATTTGAAAGACAGATAATACGGCGAACCGCCGTTCCCCGTTCGAGAAGTTAGTTTTACAAGTGCGAGGGTTAAATTGCCCGAGCGTATGGAAAATTGAAAGTTAAAAATCAAAGTCGGACGACAGTTTGCAAAATGCAGATCATTGTCGCCCGACCGTTTTTTATATATGAAATTAACTGTTTGGTCGTGGGGCGAATAATATCCGCACTACGATTTTTCGCAACATTCATCTTAAAACAACAAAAGACCGCTCTTTTGAGCGGTCTTTAAAGCTTGTGTTTTAAATTCAAAATTTATTACAATCAGCAGAAGAATACATCCATTTCTTCTGCGTTGCCGTCGGCAACAAAGTATGCCTTGCTTTCTTCGGGCTTGAGATAGATTGAAATTTCCTTTGCATCCTTGCCGTATGTAGCCTTAACATTTTTGATTACTTCTTCAACAGGAACCTGTGCGCCTGCATATTCTACGAAGAAATTAACCTTTGTTTCAACCGGAACGGGCTTTTTTGGAGCAACCTTCTTTGGAGCAACCTTCTTTGGAGCTGCTTTCTTAACAGGAGCCTTTTTAACGGGTTCTGCTTTCTTAACAGTTTCAACTTTTACGGTTTCTGTCTTTGCGGGTTCAGCCTTCTTTGCAGCTGTAGCAACAGTCTTAGCAGGCTCAGCCTTTGCAACAGTCTTTTTTACAGGCTCTTCCTTAACGGGAGCAGTTTTTGCAGGGGCTGTTTTTGCAGTTGTTTTCTTTGTTGTTGCCATAATAAATCCTTCTTTCAAAGTAATAAAATATTGCAGAAATAAAAGTTTTATCTTTTGTAAATATTATACATTTCAGAGTAAAAAATGTCAATAAACTGTACAAAAATTCGGCGGTTAATACATATTTGCGAAAAAATAAAATTCCTGTTAGTTGAAATGCACAATGTTATTGCCTCATATTTGTGAACTATGTCGTTTTTTCTGTCAAAAAAAACGAAAAATAGCACATCATCATTTGAAAACCTCTTGCAACTGTGCTAAAATGATAGCAATTAATTTAAGAGAGAAGAATGATTTATGGGAGAGAATTTCGTCATTATTGCACAACAGGTGCTTGTACTGTTCATTTTGATTGCAGTCGGTTTTATTTGCGGTAAGAAGAAAATTATCACCGATTTTTCCGCTCGTCACATGACCGATATAGTATTGTATGTTGTGACGCCCTGCGTTATGATTTCTGCTTTTCAGCGGGAGTTCTCGTTTGAACTTTTGAGCGGACTTATAATTTGCGTTACCTGCTCTGCACTTATTTTCGCTGTGTCAATACTTATCTGTAACCTGATTTTTCATGATAAAGATGAAAGCCGTAAGGCTGTTATCCGCTTTGCAACAATCTATTCAAACTGTGCATTTATGTCTTTGCCCCTCCAGAAGGCAATTCTCGGTGATGACGGTTGGTTTTACGGCTCAATTTTCGTTGCCGTATTCAACATTTTTGTATGGACGCACGGACTTGTTTCAATGAGCGGTGACAAAAAACAGCTTTCATTCAAAAAGCTTGTTCTCAACCCCGGTCTTATCGGTGTTCTTCTTGCAATTATCCTGTTTATTACAGGTTTTAAGCTTCCATACATAATCAGTCAACCGGTTGAATATCTTGCAGTTCTGAACACTCCGCTCCCGATGCTTATTATCGGTTTTTACCTTTCACAGGCTGACTTTAAAAAGGCGTTCACTGACAAGGGTGTATATTTTTCTTCGGCAGTCCGTCTGATTGCTTTGCCGATGATTTCAGCGGTTGTAATGTCATTGTGCCGTGTCACACCCATAATTACCATGGCTTGCGTAATCGCCACATCAGCCCCTACCGCCGCAACAACAACTATGTTTGCAACAAAGTTCAACAAGGATGTTGAGCTGTCGGTTAGTATCGTTGCCGCAACTACGGTATTTTCACTTGCAACAATGCCGCTTGTCGTAATGCTTACGGGCATGATGAGCGGATTTAGTAGTTAATGTAAAATGGAAAATTGAAAATGGAAAATTATGGTCGGCGGTGTGCCAACGCAGACCTTTCGAGAAGATAGTTAGGTAAATGGATTGCATTGATGCCCGAAACGGCATTGATGCAATTTTTATTTTATATGAATTTAACTGTTTAATTGCAGAGGAAAACCGTGTTCTCCCGTTAGTAATGGCAGAAAATTTATGTTCTCGAATTGGGAACGGCGGCTCGCCGTAAAAATATATGGAAATCTCGGCTAAAATTTGATATAATGAACACATAAAAATATATAATCCTTTGAGGGGGACTGTATTATGTCGAGAAATCCTATGCAAAAACAGAAGCTTTTGTATCTGCGAAAAATTCTTCTTGAAAAGACCGATGAAAATCACGGGCTGACTTCAAGTGAAATTCTGGCAGAGCTTGCGTTGTACGGAATTACTGCGGAGCGAAAAAGTCTTTACGATGATTTGCAGGTGCTTGAAAAATTCGGAATGGACATCTGCAAGAGCAAATCATCAACCGTTAAATATTATGTTGCAAGCAGAGAATTTGAACTTCCCGAATTGAAGCTTCTTGTTGACGCAATTCAAAGCTCAAAATTCATTACCGAAAAAAAGAGCATTTCCCTCATTCATAAGCTTGAAGGGCTTGCAAGTGTTCACGACGGCAAGGAACTGCAACGGCAGGTTTTTGTCGCAAACAGAGCCAAAACAATGAATGAACGAATTTATTATTCGGTTGACAAAATTCAGAATGCAATAGCACTCAACCGCAAAATCTCGTTCAAATACTACCGTTGGGAACTCGATTTTTCGGGATCGGAGCGAATTGTCAAGCGTGAAAAAATCAGGAACGGCGGATACACGGCATCACCGTGGGCACTGTGCTGGGATGATGAGAATTACTATCTCATTGCCTATGACACCTGTGCCGACAGTATAAAGCATTACCGTGTTGACAAAATGGACGATATCGAGGTGCTTGACGATGAGCGTGACGGGGGAAAGACCTTTGAAAAATTTGATCCTGCAGATTATTCAAAGGGCGTTTTCTCAATGTTCGGCGGTGAAAAAGCTACGGTTAAGCTGTCGGTTGACAATGACTGCATAGGTGTTATTGTTGACAGGTTCGGCAGGGATATTTTTGTTACAAAGGAAAGCGACACAACATTCGGTGTATCGGTTGATATTATGACAAGCAAACAGTTCTACGCTTGGGTATTCGGTCTTGGCGGAAAGGTCAGAATTATATCACCGCAAAATGTTGTTGATGAATTTAAAAAACAGCTTGAAAATGTAAACGATTCATTTTAATTGCCATACGGTTGGCAATATTTCATATTAAAATCGTTAAATAATAATGTCTGATTCGGAAACAATCATAACAATTATCAGTAGAAAAATTGATACATTATTGCGTAGAATTAAAAATCAATTAACATACAGCAGACAGCGGAATATTTAAAATTTGCACTAATTGCAGTTTATACATTTATTTTTTGCACATTTGTCGTAATTATTGACTTTATTGTGCATAAAGTCTATTATATTGTTGCAGTGATTATTTGTGTTGTTTTCAGACGCAAAATGTTTGAAAACATAATTTTTTAGAATCGGGGTTATTATTATGGATTTTGATTTCTTGCGTTCGGCAACCGCATCCAGTTCAGCTTACAGAGTAGTTTGCGGTGAAATGATTATTGACAGCAATATGTGGAATGTTCACAACGAGGTTCTTGTGGCTGTTGTAAGGGACGGCTATATGACCGTTGAAATGGGTGCTGACACTTATTCGCTCTCAACAGGCGACATTTACTTTATTTCACCTAATCAGAGATACAAAATTAATAATACAGGCAACGCAAGAGTTGAGGTTATTCTTCTTAACCTTTCAAATCCTGCATCGCTCACTCAGGAGTTTATTCCGCAGAGTCTGATCAGAGGTCTTGTAACAGGCAACTGCACTCACTTTGCAAAGGTTACGAGAGGCGACTACCGTTATAACAATCTTATTGACGATATGAACACGGTTATTTCTGCCGAGAACGAAAAGCACGAGTTCTTCCAGATTCTTGTTCACGGCAAAATGTACGACATTTTCTATATTCTTTTCTCATCGGGTCTTGTTAAGATTTGTGATGTTGAGGCTCAGGGCAAAAAGTACCGTGCTCTCCGCAGAATTACGGAATATATCAACAACAACTTCTGCGACAGCATTACTCTTGATACAATAGCTCAGACAACAGGTCTCAGCCGTTACTATGTGTCGCATCTCTTTAAGGAGCTTATGAATACAACATTTGTAAACTACCTTAACGAGCTCAGACTGACAAGAGCCGCAATGCTTCTTACCACAACGGACACTCCCGTTATCGAAATTGCAGGTATGTCGGGCTTCAACAACATTTCAAACTTTAACAGAGCATTCAAAATGTACTACGAAACAACACCTTCAAAGTACAGAAGAGCCGAGAAACAGTCATTTTAAATAAGTATTTTCAAAATAAAAAGCCGGTGCATATGCGTCGGCTTTTGTTTATGGTAATAATTTGTCCGCTTAGGTAATATTGTTTAAAAAAGGCAGTTCATTTTTGTAGAATGCTTAAATTGAAAAGAAAAGCATACCGTGGTATAATTGTTATGTGTGTGACAGCGTGTTTTTTGTGCGTCATTTGTGTTTAGAAGTATTAAACGGCGGTGAAACGATGAAGTTTTTCAATAAAAATATAAACAAGGTTTTGTCGGTTGTGCTTGTTGTAGTATCCGTTTTGGTAGTTTTGCAGTTCGTCTGCTCAAACGGTACTCTCAATGCCGGAGAAACTCCGACAGAATCGGCAATGGCAAGGGTAAATCCGAATATTCGGAAGATTGTTCCGGCAACAACTGTTTCCGCAACAACCGTACCCGTTGAAACAACAACGGCAAAGCCTAAAGCAACCAAGGCAACAACTCAGCCTCAGACAAAAGCCACAAAGGCAACAAAAGCGACAACTCAGCCCGTGACAACAACACAGGCAACCGTTCCGTTTGCTACGGCAATTCCGCCGAAAGAGCCTGTTGATTACCAATCTCAATGGGACGCAGGTTATCTTGTGGCAATTGACAATCCGGACAAAACCTATGAATGCTCCAAGGTAACGCTTACCGATGAGGACAGGGATCTTCTTGAAAGACTTTGCATGGGCGAATTTGGTTCGGGCGGTTTTATAGGAGCGGCACTCATTGCTCAGTCGGTAAAAGATGCAATGTGCTTTGACGGTTATCCGACAGTTGCCTCGGTTATCGAGAACTGCCATTATACCGGCAGTACCAAAATCGGTACAAATCAGGAATGTATTCAGGCGGTAAGCTATATCTTTGACGAAAACAAGGATGCCGTTCAGCACCGCATTATGTATATGTATAATCCAGATATGGTTCAGAGCGCTTTCCACGAAAGTCAGAACTATATCCTGACATATCAGACTGTCAGATTTTTTGACAGGTGGGGGTATTGACGAAAATCCTTGATTTTCGTCAGCTAAATTCGCGCAAGCGTGAGCTAAATTTGCAATGCAAGCTAAATTATCCTACGGATAGCTAAATTGTCTTGACGGGCAGGTAAAAGTTAATAGTTAATAGTGAAAAGTTACGGTCGGGAAGATACATTGCAAAATGCAAAGCTGTATTTCCCGACCGTTTATTTTATCATAAAACTGTATACTATGTCTTTGCACTGTTGTATACTATGTTACTACACTGCACATATTATCCGCCCGCACGGCGAGCCGCCGTTCCCAATTCGTGTAGATAGTTTGTGCAATGCCAAAACATATTATACCCGAGCGTAGTATTGTAGTTGTTCGCCCGTTCGTGTGCAATGCACACGATTGCACGCAATGCGTTCAAAATTGAATCCATAATTTGTGTTATTACCTACCGGTGTCCGATGAACTCCCGTACCGTAATCAAAACTCAACAACCTCTTTTTCTTCAATTTTGTCTGTTGGTTCGGTTTTCCCTTCGGAATATTTATCCTTGAAACCGTCAATTACTTCGCAGATGATTTTTGTTGATGTCATAAACATTACTCTGATTTTGAATTTTTTCTTGACATACTTATTGACTGCGCCGGCGCCCATTGTGCCGTTGGCTTTGGTGTACGGCGAATTTGCGATATAGCCGACCGTGCCGATGTTTTTCATCGTGACCTTAATTGCCTCGCTGTCATACGGGTTGTTGTGTTCCTTTTTGCATGTCAGCTTTTTGCCGATGCTGAACGGATTGAAACCGTAGTAATATTTCATTCCCGTGATTGTAACATAAACCTTTTTCATAATAATTTCCCCCTTTGATTTTGTGGATTATCGTCTGCGGCGATTTCTGCGGTGGGTGGGTTTCTTTTTTATCCCCATAATCGTCTTTACAGAACCCGACACAGCGTATGCCGTGAAGATGTAGACACAGAAATTCAGCATTGTTATTCCTCCTCGTTTTCATTTGCCTTCCTTACTGTATCTATATTTTATCAAAAGAGGTGTCCGATAAAACGGACTTTGGTAATGACCGCAAGCGGTCATTACAGCGAAATTCGCCGTTGGCGAGTGAAATCTGACTTTGTCAGGTGAAATCGTCCTGTCGGACGGTGAAATTGCCCCATTGGGCAGTGGTGGTCGTGAAGACAGTCTGCAAAATGATAAACAAAAGTTCCCGATTAATTTGATTCGCTATGCGAATCAATTTGTAGGATACAAAACAAAAATGCATCAGAGCCTTACCGGGCATCTGATGCATTTTATTTATCTGACTGTCTTCTCAAATTACGGGCGGTTGCACACCGCCAACCTTAATTTTCCATTTTCAATTTTCAACTTTCAATTAAAAAATAACGCTCGGGCGATAATGTTTGAACTATCGCAAACTGTCTTCACGAACAGGGCGCAGCGACACGCTGCCGGCGACTCGCCGTTATTTAAGTGTTTTCATACATTGCTTGAATGTTTCGATTACATACCATGCTTCATCGTCTGTGAGAGTTGAGTTCATCGGGAGGGTGAGCTGGTTTTTGTGCATATTATACGCATTAGGATAATCGGTAATCTTGAAACCACGCTTGCTGTATGCCGAAAGCAACGGCAATGGCTTGAAGTGGACATTGCACATTACGCCGTGGTCAGCCATCATATTATAGAACTTGTTGCGGTATTCTGCGTCTTTGCCGATAAATCTTACAAAGTAAAGGTGACCGCTGCTGCGGTGGTTTTCATCGCAGTGATTAAGCACCTGAACGGGCAAATCCTTAAATTCTTCGTTGTAAAGCTTTATAAGTTGATGTCTGCGGTCGAGCATTTGATCGTAGCGTTCAAGCTGAGCCACACCGATTGCGGCAAGCACATCGGTCATATTACACTTGTACTGAGTGTCAACAACATCATATTCCCACGATGCAACCTTGTTTTTTTGATATGCGTCCTTGGTCTGACCGTGAAGCGAGAGAAGCATATACTGCTTGTACATTTCTTCCTCGTCAATTCCGTCATGTGAACGGTGAACAGCCGCACCGCCCTCGGCAGTTGTCATATTTTTTACAGCGTGAAAGCTGAAGTTTGTGAAGTCGGCAATTTCACCGCACATTTTACCGTGCCATTGCGCACCGAATGCGTGAGCGCCGTCAGCCATAACAATAACTCTGCCGAACTTTTCCTGAAGCTCGTTGCGTGGATTGAAAACGCCTTTCTTTCTTTCAACAGCCTCAAAAATACGGTCATAATCGCACACAACACCTGCAAGATCAACAGGAATGATAACCTTTGTATTGTGGTTGATTGCCGCCTCCATTTTATCGTAGTCCATTTCAAAGCTTCCGCTTTTGCAGTCAACCATAACAGGCTTTGCGCCCACATGGTAGATGATTGATGCGGTTGCCGTGTAGGTGTATGCCGGAACGATAACCTCATCTCCCGGACCGATGCCGAGAATACGCAGAGTAAGTTCGGCACAAGAGGTCTGCGATGAAAGACAGACAGCCTTTTCCGTGTGACATCTTTCTGCAATACGGCTTTCAAAAAGCTTTGTTTCGGGACCTGTTGTAATCCAGCCCGATTTCAGAACCTTTATAACTTCGTCAATTTCTGCCTGAGAAAGATCAGGCGGCGAAAAGGGAATTTTTCTCATTTTAAGTTTCTCCTCGGATACAGCCTGTGTTAAGCGTTGCCTCACACAAACTATAGACAAATCTGAAAATATTGCACTCTTTTAACCGAAACAAAAGTTGCAACCGATTGCAAGCAGTACAAAGGTGCGTCAGCTCATCGGAATTTCGGCAAAAGGTTAAATATTTACTGAAATCCTAAGTTTCAATCGCCAAACGGGCAAATGACACATATATTAAATTATACAACGCAAGTCATAAAAAGTAAAGTTCCAAAATACCCAAAATATACTCTGAAAATGCGGTTTTGTATGGTGTATGAGCCGTATTGCAGTTGATTTTCAGCTTTTTTCGCTTTCAAAGGCTTTCTTTTGCAGATATTTCTTTTTTGTTGCAAGACCGCCTCTTATGTGCCTTTCGCTTTTGTTGGTGTCAAGAATTTCCCTCACCTGTCGGTAAAGCGCAGGGTTAAGCACCTTTAGCCGTTGGCTGACATCCTTATGCACGGTGCTTTTGCTCACACCGAACTTTTTTGCCGTACTTCTCACGGTTGCCTTGCTTTCGATTATGTATTCACCGAGCATTGCCGCTCTTTCTTCTACGATACCTTTCACATACAGCCCTCCTGTCTGTCCTCCTTAGGGGGACATCTGTAATAGATTGTATGTGCAGACAGCGGATTGTATGACGGTATAGTTTAGCATGTTTTATTGCGTTTTATTGTGTTTTATCTGTGATTGTACTAAATTTTTGTATAAACAGACAAATTAGTGTTCATAACTTCGGCGTTTATGTGAATTGAATTGTTGTGTCTGTAAATGGTATAATTTAGTTGTAAAAGTCAGAGAAAATCAAATTTTTTTGTGCATTTTGCTTCTTTGGCTTGAGAGGAGAAATATACATGAAAAAATCAACGGGTAAATTTTTTGCACTGATGCTCACGGTGACGGTTTTGGTATCCTGTGCGGTGTCAACGGGCATTTTCACAGCCTCGGCATACACAGCGCCGAAAGAGGGCAAAATTTTTTATAACAAAACAATGTACGACAAATACGGTAAGGCTGAAGGTATGGTTCTTGACAGCCTTAAAAATTTTGACGAGGAAATTGATATCAGCAGTCTAAATGTTCCGAAAAGCGATGTTGCGGAATTTTTTAAGGTGCTGACCTTGACTCATCCGGAGCTTTACTATGTGAATCAGGGGTTTTCGTACTCCTACTATCCGTCAGAGGATAAGGTTACGTCAATCTATCCCGAGTACACAATCAGCAAGAGCGAGTATGCAACACAGAAAAAGTCGCTTGATAAAGAGGTTGAGAGAATTCTTTCGCTTGTGGACGAGAATATGACCGATTCCGAAAAGGCACTCGTAATTCACGATGAGCTTGCCATTATGAGCGAGTACAGCACATCAGATTACAACAAGGCTGATATTTACAATTCGCTTGTTGAAAAAACTTCCGTATGTCAGGGATATGCACTTGCATATTCCTACATTCTTTCGCTTGCCGGAATAGACTCCGAACTTGTTGTTTCAAACTCAATGAACCATATGTGGAACAAGGTTCATATCGGCAACGCTTGGTATAATGTTGATGTTACATGGGATGATCCTATTAATGACCGACCGGGACACGCTCAGCATACATACTTCCTTTTGAGTGACAATGCCATTCAGAATCTTCCGTCAAAGCACTATGATTACACAATAAGCTACGGTGCAAATTCGACAAAATATGATAATTACGAAATCCATAATTTCGACACAAGGCTTTGCGAGGTTAACGGTGAATTTTACGGCTTTGTCAACAACAATTCTTCAGCTAACAAGGGTGCATTGTTAAAATACAAGCTTGACAGCAATACATATGAGAAAAAGCTGAAATTGAACGAAAGATGGAGCGCAGGCGGTAATTCCTACTGGATAAATACATTTATGAGCCTTGAAAAATACAACGATACTCTGTATTTTAATACCTCTGACGCCGTGTATTCATACGATGTTGAAACAGGCAGACAGGCAGTTGCCGCATCCGACATCAACGGTGTGTCGGTGTCATCGGGCAGGCTTTGCTACGGCATGGTTCTCAAGGGTGACGCAATGTATGTTGCCGTGTCGGATTCTCCGAACAACAAGGCAACTTTGCAGTATGTAAAAAGAGTTGACAAGGGCAACCTTGCAATCGGTATGACAAACTATGTTATGACTGCAAGCACCAATTCAGCCGAAAAGGCATATTACGGTGATGCAAACGGTGACGGCAAAATCAATATTGCCGATGCAACCGCAATTCAGAAAGCAATTGTGGGTATCGTCAATCAGAACGAGATAGAGCGTATAAACTCTGATGTAAACTTTGATTCCGATATTACCGTCATTGATGCAACCACAATTCAGATGTATATTGTAGGGCTTATATAACGGCAAGCCGTTGGCAAATTGAAAATGGAAAATTTAGGACTGCGGTGTGCCACCGCAGTCCTTTTGAGAAGATAGTTAGATAAAGGAATTGCATCAGATGCCCGATATGGCATTGGTGCAATTTTTGCTTTATTTATATAATTTTAATTTGTACAAATCTTTGCGTGGCTATCTACAGGCGTATAATATCCGCACATACAAATTTGCAACAACTTCCATATATACAAAAACGGTCGGGCGACAATGTTTTTCACTCTTGCAAATTGTCTTCCCGACCATAATTTTCCATTTTACATTTTCAATTTTCAATTTTATGCCCGAACCGTACACCGTTACTGTTCAATATCGCTATTGATTTACCCATGCAATTATGCTATAATTCTAAGGATATAGTGTATTAACGGAGGCTTTGGAATGCTGGATTCATATGTTGAAATTGACCTTGACAAAATCGGTGCAAATGCCCGTGCGATAACACAAAAATACAGCGACTACAAATATTTTATTGCCGTTCTCAAGGGTGACGGTTACGGTCACGGTATGGAAGTGGCAAATGAAATGTACAAAAACGGCATTAACTATTTTGCCGTGTCCTCTCTTGAGGAGGCTCAAAGCTTTCGTAAGGTCAACAAGGACGCTCCGCTTTTGTGCCTGCATCCGGTTCATCTTTCGAGAATTGAGGAGGCAAAGCGGCTTAATCTCACCATTGCCGTGAATGAGCTTGACTACCTCAAAAGGTTGCTTGATTTGAACATTGACTGCAATTTCAAGGTTCATCTCCAGATTGATACAGGATTTAACCGCCTCGGCTTCAAGGATAAGAACGAGGTTAAAACTGCCGTTGATATGATTAACGGTTCAAATTTTGTTCTTGAGGGAATTTATCAGCATTTTGCAACAGCCGGAATTTTTGATCCCCATTGGGACGAGCAGGTCAGAAACTTCAAGGAGCTTACATCGCTTATTGATTTGAATAAAATCCCGATTGTCCATATGGGCAGTTCCGTTTCAATGCTCACCCACCCGAAACAGCCTTTTACAACAGGCGTGAGAATGGGCATTGCAATCTACGGCTACAATGTTGCCCCCGATTCTCTTTCAAATTCGCCAAAGGACAAACTCCGCAAAATGCGAAACAATTACTTCATTAAGAAGTACAACATCAGCGAAACATATTTTGATGTAAAGATAGATTTACAGCCGGCTATGAAGATGAAAACCCGTATTCTTCAGCTTAAAAAGGTGAACAAGGGCGAGTGGTTCGGCTACAATGCGTCATATACGGCAGATGAGGATATTATTCTTGCAATTCTTCCTGTCGGCTACAACAACGGCATCGGTCACGCAAATCACGGCAGAAGGGTTGTTATCAACGGCAAAAAATATCCTGTTGTCGGTGAGATGTGTATGAATATGACGGCTGTTAAGGTTGATTCATCGGTAAAAATTGATGACGAGGTAACACTCCTCGGTGACGGCATAACAGTTGGAATGTTCGGCAGAAGTTCGGGTATGGGCAATGCTGAGGCGCTTGTGAATATAGGCAAGAACAATCCGAGATTTTATGTAAAAGACGGTAAGGTTGTAAAGGAGAAGTAAGATGGCAGTTTCGGTACACAAATGGCTTTTGAATAAATTCAGAGATATTAACCACAGCAGAATGGATAAGCACATTGACATTATCGCCAAGAACAGCGGTAAGTCAAAGGCTTATATCAAGTTCGACATAATCCGCAACTTTCTCATCAGAGGCACAGGCTACACGGACTATTTCCGTTGCGATTTTATCAATCTTTCGGCTAAAGAGAAAAAAACCTTTGTAACTGCAAAGACTTTCTACAAAATTCTTGAATATCTCAACGATGAGGAATATATCGTTCTTCTTCGTGACAAGCTTGTTTTTGACGAGCTTTTCAAAAAGTATCTCAAAAGAGATTTCATCAACCTTCGCACAGGCAGTAAGGAAGATTTCAGGAAGTTCCTTGACGGCAGAGAAACCGTTTTTGCAAAAGATCCGACAGGCGAGGGCGGTCACGGCATTTCAAAAATCACCGTTGCCGATGTAAAGGACAGCAACAAGCTTTATGATGAACTCAAGGCAAACGGTCAGCTTCTTGTTGAGGAAGCAATCGTTCAGAGCGATGACCTCAACGAAATCAATCCGTGCGTTGTAAATTCATGGCGAGTTGTTACGCTCTATAAGGACGGCAAGGCGCATATAATAAATAACGCTCTCCGTATCAATCAGGACGAGTCGAATGTTATCGGCTGTACAAATGACCTCTACCTCAGCCTTGATGCAGACGGCAGAATCGACAGTAATGTAATTGACGACTACGGCAATGTTTATGACAAACACCCGATGACAGGCAAAAAGTTCTCCGAGGTTAAGATTGCAGGCGTTCGAGAGGCTCTTGACATGGTTGTTGAGGCAGCGGAAAAGATTCCGCAGGTGAGATATATCGGTTGGGATATCGCCTTTTCAAAGAACGGTCCCGTTATGGTTGAGGGCAACGAGTACCCGGGCTACGGACTTTTGCAGTTCTATAAACTAAAAGGTAAACGCACAGGCCACCTGAAAGAAATCGCCGATGTCCTCGGTGACGAGATGAATAACATTAAGCTTTGATTATTCAGCAAAAACTTTATAATAAAAACAAAAAACAGCACCGATATGACTGACCCGACCCCCAAAAGTTAGACCTAAAAAATCTAACTTTTGGGGGTCGGGTCACAGGACAAAGTATCTGCCCTTGATTATAATTTAGTCAAGGGCAGTTTTATTTTTACAAATTATTTTGTTCAAAATCGATTACGATGATTTTGCTCTTGCTTTTTGATTAAGCCTTATAAACACTTTGCATTGTTCAATACACACTTCTTTTTGCTCTGCTGTAAGACTGCGAAATACTCTTAATAGTTCATCCTCCTGACGAGAAGAGGCTTTGTTGGTTCGACACCCCAAAAGATAATCTATTGAAACACTAAAATAAATTGCAAGAGATTTTAATGTAGTAAAATCGGGTTCACGGGTATTCTGAACATAACTGCTTACTGTTGAGGGAGCTATATTTAATTGTGAAGCTAATTCTTTTTGTGTAATGCCTCGTTCGTCAATTAAAATCCTTAATCTATCACCAAAATTCATTAAATCACCTCGTATATATCTTATATGGTATTGACAAAAATTTTTAGATAATAACACGAAATGCGTTGACAGTTTACGAAACGAGTAATATAATGAAACTAATATACTATATTGACACGGAGGTATGAATATGTTACGGCAACAAACAGAACAGCAAACAAATGAATATCAAAAAGTAAAGAATAAGAACAGCAAATTTTTTCAGATACTAAGTGTTATTCTGATTATTTTACTTTTGCTTGGCACAATAGGTTTTGTTGTGTTTAAGGGTGATTCAAAAGTAGAAAACGGACTTTCTGCATATGAATTGGCTGTAAAATACGGCTATGAGGGAACTGTGCAGGAATGGCTTGATTCTCTTTCAGGCAAATCTGCCTATGATATTGCGGTAGATAATGGCTATTCAGGCACTGAAAAAGAATGGACATCTGCACTTGAAGCTTCATCAAAGCAGGATGGTGCAAGCATAAAGACCGCTTCTTTTTCGTCGGATGGTGAATTGCTTATAACCTTGTCCGACAATTCTGTCTTAAATCTCGGCAAAGCTATAGGTGCTGACGGCAAGAATGGCGCTAATGGCAAGGACGGTACAAACGGAATTAACGGCATTAACGGTAAGGATGGCGTCAATGGTTCTAATGGCAAAGATGGCAAAAACGGAACTAACGGTAAAAATGGTGTTGACGGTAAAGACGGAGCAAACGGTTTAAATGGTGCTGACGGCATTAACGGTACTAACGGTAAAGACGGTGTAGACGGAAAGAACGGTACAAATGGTATTGACGGTGTTGGCATTACAAATGCAAGTATCAATTCTGACGGTCAGCTTGTACTAAACTTTTCAGACGGAAAAACTGTTAATCTTGACAAGGTTGTCGGGATGAACGGTACTGACGGCGTCAGTGTTTCAAATTCTGAAATCAATTCTAACGGTGAGTTGATTCTTACATATTCAAACGGACAGCGTTCAAACCTTGGTGTAGTTGTCGGTGCTGATGGTAAAGACGGACTTAACGGAACAGACGGTAAAAATGGCATAGATGGCACTAACGGTGTTAATGGTAAGGACGGAAAAGACGGCATTAACGGTGTTGATGGCAAAAATGGAAAAGACGGTAAGGATGGTACTAATGGTATTGATGGTAAAGATGGAAAAGACGGTAAGGATGGTACTAACGGCATTGATGGTAAAAACGGTACAGATGGTATTAGCGTTATAAAGTCCGAAATCAACTCAAAGGGCGAATTAGTCTTAACTTATTCAGACAATGCAGTTGCTAATCTTGGCATTATAGTAGGTGCTGATGGCAAAGACGGTATCAATGGCGCTGATGGTAAAGATGGAGTTGACGGCATTAACGGCACTGATGGTAAAGACGGCGTCAGTGTAACTAACGCTGAAATCAATTCAAACGGTGAGCTTGTACTTTCCTATTCGAACGGGCAACGTTCTAATCTTGGAAATGTAATAGGTACAAACGGACTTGACGGCAAGGATGGAAAAGATGGCGTCAACGGAACTAACGGCACAGATGGCAAGGATGGTAAAGATGGCACAAACGGTATTGATGGTAAAGACGGTATAAGTGTTGTAAAATCGGAAATCAATTCAAAGGGCGAACTTGTTTTAACCTATTCAGATAATACTGTTTCTAACCTTGGTGTTGTAGTTGGTGCTGATGGCAAAAACGGTATCAATGGTGCTGATGGTAAAGACGGTAAAAATGGAATAGATGGTAAGGACGGCGCTAACGGTAAAAATGGTCTTAACGGAAAAGACGGCAAAGATGGTGTCAACGGTGCTGACGGTCAGGACGGAGTTGGTATTCAGAATATAATAATCAGTTCAGATAATGAACTCGAAATTACTCTAACAAGCGGTACACAATTAAATCTCGGCAATATTAAGGGTGCGGACGGCAAGGATGGTACAAACGGTGTTGACGGAACAAATGGTGCAGACGGCAAGGACGGTATCGGAATTACTGAAACAACAGTAAATTCTGTCGGTGAACTTGTTATTAAGTATTCAGACGGAACATCTACAAATCTTGGTACAGTTGTAGGAATTAACGGTCAGGACGGAAAAGACGGTCAAAACGGTACTGATGGTAAGAATGGTAAAGATGGTACTAACGGTAAGGATGGTATCGGTGTTACAAAATCAGAAATCAATTCTGACGGAGAATTAGTAATAACTTATTCTGATGGAACTTCTTCTAATCTTGGTGTTATAGTTGGTGCTAATGGCAAAGACGGTACTAACGGAACAAATGGCGCAGACGGAAAGGATGGCATCGGAATTACTGAAACAACAGTAAATTCTGTCGGTGAACTTGTTATTAAGTATTCAGACGGAACATCTACAAATCTTGGTACAGTTGTAGGAATTAACGGTCAGGACGGAACAGACGGTAAGAACGGTACTGATGGAAAAGATGGCGTCAACGGCACAAATGGTATTGATGGTAAGGATGGTACAAACGGAAAAGATGGTGTTGACGGTAAGGATGGTATCGGTGTTACAAAATCAGAAATCAATTCTGACGGAGAATTAGTAATAACTTATTCTGATGGAACTTCTTCTAATCTTGGTGTTATAGTTGGTGCTAACGGTAAAGATGGAGTTGATGGTAAGGACGGAAAAGACGGTCAAAATGGTGCAGACGGCAAAGATGGCAAAGACGGCATTGGTATTTCTAATGTAGTTATAAATTCAGACGGTGAACTGGAACTTACTTTCTCCAATTCATCAAGTATTAACCTTGGCTGTATTGTCGGAAAAGACGGCAAGGACGGTATTAACGGAACTGATGGTAAAGACGGAGAAAATGGCAAAGACGGCATAAACGGTGTTGACGGTCAGGACGGCAAAGATGGTACTAATGGTGTTGACGGTAAAGATGGTATCGGAATTGCCAATGTAACAATTACTGATGATGGTGTTTTGAATGTTGAACTTACAAACGGAACAACACTAAATCTCGGAAGTATCAAGGGCAAAGACGGTATTGGTATTTCAAAATCAGAAATCAATGCTGACGGAGAATTTGTACTTACATATACAAATGGTCAATCTACTAATCTTGGAAAAGTTGTAGGAGCAGACGGCATTAACGGTACAAATGGTGCAGATGGTAAGGATGGTATAAACGGCGCTGACGGTAAAGACGGCACAGGCATTGTCAATGTAACGATTTCTGCTGAAGGTGCTTTGAGCGTTGAATTATCCAACGGTACTGTACTTAACCTCGGTAACATTAAGGGTGCTGACGGCATAGGTATTTCTAAGTCAGAAATCAATTCAAACGGTGAGTTACTATTGACTTATACAAGCGGAGAAACTGCAAATCTCGGTGTTGTCGTTGGTGCAAAAGGTGCTGACGGAAAAGACGGAATTGGTATTAAGACTGTTACTTTGTCAGCTGATGGTGAATTGAGTATTCTTCTCACCGATAACACAGTGTTAAACCTCGGTAATGTCAAAGGCGAAAAGGGTGACACAGGAGAAAAAGGTGAAAAAGGAGATAAAGGTGCTGACGGCAAAGATGGTGTTGATGGTAAAGATGGTAGAGGTATTGCCGATATGGCAATTATCAATGGAGAAATTGTTATAACTTATACTGACGGAACAAAATCGGTTATTGGAAAAAGTGATGATGTTATTTTAAATGAAAGTGATACACTTGAATTCACTCTTCTTTCTGACGGAACTTATGCCGTAACAGGATGTTTGGTTGATAATCCAACAGAAATCACAATACCATCAAAATTTAACGGTAAATTTGTTACCAAGATATATAGTAATGCATTTGAGAATATTATAACTTTGAAAACTGTTAATATTCCAAATAGTATTCTTAGTATCGGCACCCGTGCCTTTTATGGTTGCAACACTTTAAAAAATGTAAACATCAGCACTGACAGTGAATTGCAGGAAATAGCAGGCTATGCTTTTTATGGTTGTTCTGCATTAACAGATATTTACTTCCCAACTTATGTTGATTATATCGGAGCTTACGCATTTTATCAGTCGGGATTAACAACAGCCGTTTTTGAGTGTCCTACGAATTGGAATTTATTTGGTAAATGGAATAATGGTTATCCTGCACATTTATCTCCAACAGATTCAGCAAATGCTGCAAAAGCTTTATCAACAAATTATACTTCTCACACATCATCGGATTTTTACAAAAATGCATGGATACGAAATGACTCATATTCTAACGGATCAATTGTTGGCACATATGAGCGTGAACTATAATAATAAAAAGTAAAAAAGAGAAATAAAAAATAATAAAACAGCCTGAGTATTTTTGTCTTGGATACTCAGGCTATTTTCATATCATATTCAAATTGTAAATCAGTATAATATCACGAAAAATCAGGTCATCCGAGGGAAATTCAGGGGAAATATGTAAGAAAACAAATATTGAACATAAAAAGAAAAACGGCAAAACCTTAGTGGTTAAGCCGTTTCTTAGTGGTTGCGGGAGCCGGATTTGAACCGACGACCTTCGGGTTA